>OIYY01001250.1_pt1 | contig 14051 bp, 14 predicted proteins | sample 1588341 | NCBI WGS metagenome assembly OIYY01 (sample SAMN03283287) | human gut metagenome | biome: human-associated habitat; material: feces | host: Homo sapiens | place: Peru | collected 2012
GATTACAGCTTCCATCTATCGTATACTGAATTGTTTTATCCAGTCCGTCTCTTGCAGCTGCAAAGCAGCATATAACAAGACTATATGCCAAAATAAACAGGCTCCTTCTGCCCCAGAAATTAATGTTGCTTCTGTTACTGATTGAGTATCCAACAAACCCAACCAGCGATACAATCATAAGTGTAGTAACTGTTGTTACCATATTTCCAAAATAGAGTTTCATCCTTTTTTCCTCCTGTTAATACACACTTTTATACCACTCAGTAACTGCCTTCAAATTCTGTAAAGATACTCGTTTTCCACCATTTATCATCATATCTAACATATCATTCTCTTCGGGCGTACGGTCGGTTTTATTTGCCAGTCCCTTTCCGGCGGTTTTAACCATGACATTCATCATGAAACGATACGCTCCATGAAGCTTCTTCACATCAAAATTCCCCTGTAACGTATATAAAGGAATCCTCTGCGGAATAGCATTTTTATCCCTGACCTCTTTTAGCTGTGTGCCTGTCTGTCCCATGCCGATACCACAGACTGCACGCACTTTATACAATTTTGCTGCCTCTTTATATCCTTTGATTCCTCCTGCCATAATCCAGCCAAGATAAATAATTTCACTGCCGGCAGGCACCTCATTTTTTGCCTGCTGTAAATTATGTACCGGAAGATTCAATTCCTTTCCCAGTAATTGTGCATACTCTGCTGTGCTTCCGGTATTTGATGTATATATAATTGCTTTCATTCTTATCTGACCTCCCATAATATAAACGACGCAGTGTAAAACTGTAATATTACAATCTGCACTGCGTCTTAGCGTCTGGCTTCCTTTACTATAAATTTTTCTGCATTTCCTGTAAGAAATGATCCATATGTTCTTCCAGTAACTTTATCACATGACTTTTGTCTTCTGCTCCATCATATATGCTGTAAAGCAAAAAAATAGGTCCATAAAAATCAAGTGCTGTCTGTCTGGCTTTTTCTGCATCACCCAGCATTCCTGAAAACAAAGCTTCCATATAAGCTAATGGTCCGCTTGCAAGATAATTCTGATATAGCTGTGCCATCTGTGGCTCTCTGTACTGTTCCAATGTCAGCATCTTACGAAAACAGCTTGAAAACTCTTCCTCTGTCCAATGAAGGAACTGCACCTTTGTGAACTGCTTAATCTTATCAAATGCCGTTTCTTTATACTCAGCTGTAACCTTTTCCAAATCACCCTCCGGCATTTCATACAGCTTTACTCTCTCAATATCCAATTCATTCATTTTGTCAATAATACTATCCAATATCTCCTGCTTGCTTTTATAATGCTTATACAATGCAGCCTTGGTCACTCCAAGTTTTGAAGCAATATCATTCATGGATGTTCCCATATATCCACTCTGTGCAAATAACTTCAAAGCTTCTTCCAATATTTTTTCCTTTGTGTTCTTTTCTTTGCTTTCCATGTCTATCTCTCCTAAATAAAATCTCTAACTTAATCATCATTTCCCGATAACCTGATCTATTAATCCATAATCTTATGTTTGAAATAATTTAATACGAGCCGATACTTATTACCTGTTGTTCCTCTCTTTCCTAATATAACTACGAGAAACACGCTCCGCAAGTTTCTCAAGTTATCGCGGCAGTCACTCTTAGTAATTAATCACTATCATTCTGCATTCTTCACAGCAGTTCGCTTCCACTCTTGTCCTGTGACTTGGTTTGAGTTTTGTTATTTCTACAAATCCCTCTGCATTTTTTGCATTCTCAAAAACCCCCGGTACTTCATTTGCAAAACTGAAAGCTCCGTCCTTACTGCTGAATAAATATCCTTTTCTCATTTCTTTCCCACATTTTGAACACTTCATCTATTTTTACCTCCATATCTGCCATTAGTTACCACTCGGTTACTTATATTATAGTAACCAAACGGTAACTTGTCAATTTTTTTCTAATCTTCTATCACTTTTATCGGATGAGCATACGAAACATAAATCATCGCATCATAAAGTTCTTCTTGAGATGCCTTTGCCATCGGATCATATTAAAACTGCATTCATATAGCTTATCAGGATATGACACGGAGCAAAGATAACCGCAAAAATCAATAGTAAGATATTGCCGCTTATAATACTGCTTTCAATAAATAGCAAAGATGGGATAATTGATAAATATAAGGACTTTCGTATAGAATCCTCTTTCCAGAATACTATCCAGCCTAAGCAATACAATACTACGAGTATCACTCCCAAAACCAGATAAACTGTTTTCCCCTGTTTAAACCAATATCCTCTGCTCATAAAAGGGATTGTAAGAAACATGCTGAAAAAACAGCCAAACCTCCCAATCTGCTCAAGAATTTCCACTAATTTGTTCTGGTAACGATTTTCGAATCCATCTTTACATGTTATTGCAAACACAATATTAGGGATTAAAATCACAATAACAAAAATCAATCCCCAGTAATTCAAATACTTATTCATAATACACTCCTATCCAACAGACATAACAAAAAGACGCAGGCAAAAAACATTTCGTTTCTGCTCTGCGTCTTAGCGTCTGGCAATGGATTGATAATCCACTATATGATCCTTTACATTGATAATAAAATTTTCTTTACATTTTGGACAAAACAGCGGAAAATGTTTTAATTCCGTATCATCCAGTATCTGTGTCCGTGTCTTTGCTTTACATACCGGACACAGTATCCATTTATCCGTTACTGCTGCTTTCATCTGCCCTGTCACCTCCTGATAAATCCCATAAAGTGCTATCCTTCACACCTAAGCCTTTTAAATATGTCATACCGGTATTATGAAGCATACGATACATATTTTCTTTCGTATCCTTGACGATTCCTGATGCAATCAGGGTTCCTATCCCCTGTGTATACACCATCATTGTCATCGCAAAATCCATTACGTGTTTTAGTGTAATCCCAAGCAGTTCTGCCATCTCCTGATACATATCAGCGGCATCCTGATTATTCGTCTGTAACTCGAAGCCTGTACTTAGCAGCTGGCTTCGCTCTCCCATGTAAAGGAAACGAAACAAATTAGGATTTTCTAATGCTAAGTCAATGGTTCCTTTTCCTCTTTGTTCGAATGTTGCAAGTTCATTTTCATTCCGACTGTAATACTTATCCTCTACATACTGCTCCGCAAAAGGAATCAATTCCTCACGCAATCCATCCATTCCACCAAACTGCCATGAAATCGGTGCTGTAGAGCATCCCAGTTCCCCGGCTACAGCTTTTATATTAAGAGCGGCATATCCATTTTTTGAAACAAGCTCCAGTGCAGCCTGCAGCATATCTTCTTTTTTTATTTTGGGACTACTTGGCATATTAAATCTCCGATACTATAAATTAGTTTATTATAAACTTGTTTATAGTATATCACTTTATACATACATGTCAATGACAAGTTCTCTACGAAGACAAAAATAACATTATGTGCAATTTGATGATTCAAAAAACGATTCATTTGATACAGCTCTGAAATTCTGAAATCTAAATCGTAAAAATCCTCATTCAATATTTTCGCTATATGAACTGCTATACCAGAATAATCATATTCATAATCTTTTAGTTTTCCTCTGACACAATACGCATTTCTTCCAATACGCACTATTTCACCAGATTCCAAATACTTTTTCAAATATTTTTCCAAAGTACTTTTGCTCAATACACCATCATTATCTGTAATTGTATCAAAAAATGTCTTCTTGTTAAAAACTGATAATTCATATAACGTTTTAATCTTTGCATCCATTTGCCAATCATCCGCCAAAATATTTTCGGCACTTTTTGCTTTTGGTGCCGTTTTTACATTTTAAAAAGAGGACCAAACCAGCTGATGGAATATTCCATCACAAGTGCTGATTTAGTCCTATTTTAACGTCTGATTTAATTACTGAAGATCCTCATCTCTTAATCCATCGGAACCATCCGCATGCTCAAATGCTGCAAGTTCCGGATGTTCTCTCTTTTCTTCCGTATAGTTCTCATACGGTGCTTTCTTATGTTTCTGTTCTGCCCAGATACGGTCTGCAACCGGTCCCCACTCTTCTGCATAGTGGTCACACTTAGAGCAAAGATGCTCAACGGTCTCTTCCGCCTCAGCGTTTGTTCCCTTCGCACCAGTCTTGTTTACCATTTCTCTTAAGAGCTTTGGATTCTCAAGCATCGGACATGGACGCAGGTGGTTTCTGTTAAATGGCTGTCCTTCATGATATGCCTTAAACAATGGGCTCTGCAGCATCTCAAGGATTGACTTATCATGGATATTCGAATCCGAGAAATGGATAAATACGCACGGTTCTGCGTCTCCCTGTGCATTAATATGGAAGTAGTTACGTCCACCAGCGATACATCCGCCAACAAATTCTCCATCATTCTGGAAGTCCATTGGGAAAAATCCGATATCATTGTCTCCGGTACGAACCCAGCGAATCTTCTTAATAATTTCTTCCCGCTGTTCCAATGTCGGCATCAGCTCCGGAGCTGCGTTCTGTCCTACCGGCATATAATGGAAGTAGAATCCGAAACGTGCGCCCTTGTCAGCAATGAAACGCAAGAATTTCTCATCGGTAACTGCCTCTACATTGGCTCTGGTATAACAGATAGAAGTACCGAATATGATACCATATTGTTTCAACAGATCCATTGCCTTCATAACGGCTGCATAGTGTCCGTCACCACGACGTCCGTCATTTGTCTCAGGTGTTCCCTCAATGGAAAGAAGGAATGTAATATTTCCAAGTTCTACAATCTTCTTACATAACTCCTCATCAATCAGAGTGGAGTTGGAGAAAAGACCGAACATACAATCATTATGCTTCTCAGCAAGTTTTAAAATATCATTCTTACGAACAGTCGGTTCTCCACCTGTCATAAAGTAAAGATAAGTTCCAAGTTCCTTACCCTGTGTAACAATCTTATCCATATCCTCATAGGACATGTTATTCTTGTGACCATATGTGCCAGACCAGCATCCTACACAATGCATATTACATGCGTCTGTCGGGTCAAAAAGAATCAGCCATGGAATATTACAGTTATACTTCTCACGGTTTGCCCTGATTGTCTTTGTTCCACGGAAAAATGCTTCATATCCTAAATTCAGAAGGAATTTCTTAGCATAATTTGGATTTGTCTCATCCAGAACACGGTTTACAAATTTCACCCATCTGTTCTCTGGATTCTTTACATACTCTCTGACCTTATCCAGTGTTGCCTTGTCTGCGCCATTTCCCCAGAAAGTCTCTGCCTTGTCAATAAGTTCAAGGAATGTTTCCTGTCTTTTCGCGATGTCATCTGTCTTAGTCAACTTACCAACGATGCTATTGGTCATTATCTCAAAAGCTTTTCTTTCTACTTTGTGCTGTGTGTTTTCAACGAATGAAGCCATGCTAACTTCCTCCCTCTTTTTTCTTCTATGTATTTTAACATTTATTAGTATAAGAAACAATGCGTTTTTTTGACATATACAATAGATTTTTTTTGTATGGTCAAGTTATACTTTTTCGACAATTTGTATATCTGACAGCACAAATTGTCCATTTTGTTTAGTATTTCCCATACTGACACTTATATCATTATCCTGACTGATTCAAAAAGAAACGATTTTATTCTTTTAATAGAATGAATTTCTACAAGTATATGGAAAAGGAACCTGCATAAAAACAGATTCCTTAAATCGTAAAGTGAACGTTTCTCGAGTTATTCCACTGACATTTCTTATAACTGCTCATCATAGACAAGACCCTTGATGTCATCCTCGGCAAGCTTATGCTCAGCAACCTTTTTCTCTGCTTCGTTCTTTAAAATATTGCTCTGGGTCTCCTTGTCTAATTTTGTATCAGCCTTCTTATCCTCTTTCTTATCTGCATCCTTCTTATCCGTATCTTTCTCATTTTCTTTGGTGGTCTCATCAATGTGGTCTACTGCTTCCCCAATCAGTCCTAATGTTGCTTCATCGGATGCATTATCTAAGATTTCTGCTGCTTCCTTCTGGCTGTCTATCATATCATGATGCTTTAACCGTTCCGTATGTACTGCCCGGAGGTATCCGTTATCCTCGGCTCTTTCCTTTCCAAGCTCTTTTATCTTGCCTCTGTATTCCGACTCCATTTTATAGTAGTCCATGGACTCTTTCTGATAGTCTGTCATTCCGCCTTTCTGTAATTCTGAGACATGCTCTAATTCTTCTTTGGAAAGCATGCTTCTTCCTTCTGCAGTACTGGCTTTCTTTAAAAGGTCAATGTCTGCTTCTTCCTGGCTGCCATCCGCCACCTGGTAACGTTCCTTTAATTCAGCTTCCTTATCCTGCAAGTCGCGGATTTCGCTCTGATAGTCTTTTATCTCGCTGTCAATTTCCTTAATGTGGGCACGCCGCTCATCCATCTCTTCATCCACTGCATGCTCACCGGAAAATGTATCCATAATCTTCTTTAATGCTTCTTTCTGGGCATTTGCCATCTTCTGTCCAATCAGATCTGTCTGATTCAGATTAAGACCGGCACCTTTTATTACATTGCTGTCATTCTTATTATCCTGCTTCTTATCATCTGACTTTGCACTTCCCTGTGTCCCGTCATTCTGATATAAGCTCTGTGTCCCAAAACTGGTATTGATTCCATTCATATACGCTTCCCTTACCTTTCTGCAACGCTTATCCGGTTATCGGATATTTCTTTCACTGTTGTATACACTTTTATAAATAATACATCGGTTTTCCACTGCGTTTTCCTAAGGGTTTTGGTCTTATTTTTCCTTTACAATGGCTTTCGTCAGAATCCATTCTGCCCACTGGGCATAATATTTTCCCAAAGGATGGGCATCATCACTGGTGTACTGGGCATCGAGGTTTCCTGCCCCATCATCAAAGATTTCATTCACATCTATATAATAGGTCTGCTTCTGGTCACATAAGGACTCCACTACACCATTGAGCCAGTCAATGTTTGCATTGTTATAAAGGCTGTCCGAATCGGATTTTGCTTTGGAAACATGAAGGCTCGCCTCTAAGAATAAAATGGCATCCGGCTGCTTTTCCCGTATTTTCTCTACAATTTCGCGATATTGCTTTTCTATGCTTGCATGTGGATATCCCAGCTCGTTGATGCCTAGCATCAGATAAATCTTTCCGTAATTTTTCCGGCTTAATACTTCATCCAAGGTTTCTTTTCCATAGCCCGGCATATCCACCTGCGTTTCAAACAGCTTAAAGGAGCTTAGACCAATGGTTGCAAATACATCTGCATCCCCAAGGTCTGCATACTCCGATAATCCAACTGTTCTGGAATCTCCGATAAATAAGGCATCGGAAAAATAGCTGACATCCTCTGTTGTAAAGGTGCCCTCCTGCTCGGTATCTGCCACCGCTTCATTATTCTTTGTATCTGTTTTATCTTCTGTATTTTCTGTACTATCAATATCTGCCTGTCCTGTGCCGGCTTTATCTGTGCTGTTTTCTTCTGTTCCGGCAGCTGCTTCCACCGGCTCCTTTTCTGTGTCTGTCACCTTTGCCAGTTCTTCCTGCCTTGCCTTCTTCTCCTGCTCCGCAGTTACAAGTTTTACGGTAATCACCGGGAATGCAATCACAAATGTCAGCAGTAAAAGTATTGTAAATTTATATTTTTTCATCGTATTTCCTCACTAGAATCTGAAGTATAAGAATGGGTCATCCATTCCAAGATACATACAATATACGCTCGCCCAAAATAATGCCAGCAGCAGTAAAATCACCCAGAGGCGGTTCTTATTCTTTTTAAGGAGCTTCTCCTGAACGCCCGTTGCAAACAGGATACCAAGCACCAGATAAACGCCATAGGTCTTACCATATTTCAGATAATCTCCCTGAAACAATACCGTTCCGGTACTGCCAAAGAATGGGAATAATTTCTGCAAATAAATGCCAAGCTGGCTCAAATCCGTAATCACAAAGACCAGCCAGGAAAGCGGTATCCAGAGTATCATATAAATATGACCAAGCGCCTTATGCCGCTCCAGTACTTTTCCAAGTCCGGCTTTTTCCACGAATAATAAGACAAAAAGCAAAAGTCCCCACAGTACAAAGTTCCAGCTTGCGCCATGCCAGAGTCCTGTCAGAAGCCATACCACAAACATGTTGCGGACGGTCTTTGCAAAACCACCGCGGTTGCCGCCCAGCGGAATGTATACATATTCCCGGAACCAGCCACCCAGTGTCATATGCCAGCGGCGCCAGAAATCCGTCATGGACACTGCCATATATGGATTGTTAAAGTTCTGCGGGAAGTCAAAGCCCATCATCCGCCCCAGTCCGATTGCCATCAGGGAATACCCATAGAAGTCAAAATATAACTGCAGGCTGTATGCCACAATGCTCATCCATGCCAGCGGTGTGGAAATGCTCTCATAACCGATTGCTGTCACCTCAGTCCAAAGATGTCCCACCCGGTTTGCCAGCAATACTTTATAAGCAAGTCCCAGTGCAAATACCTTAAGTCCGGATTCCACCTTTTCCATGGAATGCTTTCTCTTATGAAGCTGCTTCTGAATCAGATGATAATTGACAATCGGTCCTGCAATCAACTGTGGGAACATACAAAGATACGTTCCCAGTGAAACCAACGATTTTTCCGCTTTTGTTTCCCGCCGGTACACGTCCACCAGATAGGAAATAATCTGGAACGTATAAAAGCTGATTCCAATTGGCAGAATCAGATTCCATGTTTCCAGCTGTACCTTAACGTGCATTGCACCAAAAAGGGCATTCAGATTCTCTATAAGAAAGCCCAGATATTTAAACAGAATGAGCCATCCTAAATCATAGACGATTCCAACCACAAGCCAGGCTTTCCTCGCCCGCTTTGTCTTCTGTGCTTCAATCAGTTTTCCAGCCACGAAATTGACCACCACAGACATAATCATAAGTAAAAGATAACCCGGATTTCCCCTGACACCATAGTAATAAAAACCAAGGCTGGCAAGGAAAAGCCAGGCATTCTTATAAGAAGCCGGCAGGATATAATAAACCAGAAAAAATACCGGCATAAAATACATGATAAATGCTATGCTGCTAAAAACCATCTTTCGTATCCTCTCTTTACTATCTTAAAATGGTACCTATTCATTCTTTACCATTCATTATACTCTTTATAGATTAGACGTTCCAGTTGAAAAAAAAGTTTCTTAAATTCCGTATTTCGATAAATTTTTTCTCTGACAGTAAAAAGAAAGTCCTGATGTCACAAATTCTGCCACCGGAACTGCCAGCCAGACTCCCTTTAATCCGATAATTTGCGGCAGAATCAGTAAAGAGGCCAGAATACAGACAAAGGTTCTGCTGAAGGATACCAGTGCAGATGTTTTTCCGTCAGAAAGTGCCGTGAACAGCGAAGAGGTAAATACGTTATAGCCGCTGAAAAGATAGTTGATGCCAAACAATGCAAATCCCGTAACTGTCATTGCAAAGGTATGACTGCTTTCTGAGACAAATACTGATGTAATCGGCTTCGCCAGAAGGATGGATGCCACCGCCATAAAGCCGGAGGATATTTTTACAAACCGGTTACTGATATGGTAAACGTTACTTAATTTTTCACTGTTCTTTGCTCCGTACTGGAAGCTGATAACCGGTGCCACACCCATGGAAAATCCAAGATACAGCGCATTGAATAAAAACTGTCCGTATAAAATAATGGTAATTGCAGCTACCCCGTCTGCTCCAACCATACGCATCAGAATAATATTAAAAAGGTATGTAATTACTGCATTGGAAAGGTTCGTTACCATCTCGGAAGAACCGTTGGTGCAGGACTGCCACAATGCTTTTCCATCCCAATGGAAGCGGGTAAAATGAAGTCCTTTTCTTTTCACAAGGAAATAGATGACTCCCACTACCGCAGGAATCATCTGTCCGACGCCTGTTGCAATAGCTGCTCCGGCAATGCCAAGCTGCATTGGTCCCATAAAGACATAATCTAAGACTGCATTGGCTACACCTCCGGCAGTAATCAGTCCGAGTCCATATGCAGGTTTTCCTGCAGTTACAAAGAAGCACTGAAATAAACTCTGCAAAATACAGCACGGTCCAAAATACATCATATAGATAAGATATGTTTTCCCATTTTCGAATAAAGAGTCGTCTGCTCCTAATGCATATACAATCGGTTTATGAAAAAGTAATACAATAACCAGCAGCACCAGGCTTACAGCAACTCCTACCACTGCAAGAAAAGTAAAGTTCTCACATGCTCCCTTTTCATCTCCCTCACCCATTTTTCTTGCTACCACTGCACTTCCACCGGTTGCTAACATAACACCGATTGCAATGAGAATACAAATAACCGGCCATACAATATTGACCGCGGAAAGAGCACTTTCTCCTACCAGTCTTGACACAAAGATTCCATCTATGATTGTATACAATGACATAAATACCATCATAATCATAGATGGCAATGCAAATTTCAATAAGGATAGTGTTTTAAAGTTCTGATTTAATGAATTCGACATGATAACCTCCTTGTCTTATGAATCACTATTTGCTATCATAAACTATATGGTAACCATATAGTCAAGGAGATTTTTAAAATGAGTAGAAATGAATATCTGACCACCGGAGAAGTTGCCCGGATGATGGGCACTACAAAGAATACACTGTTTCACTACGACCAGCTTGGTATTTTTTCACCCGAAGCAAGAGGGGACAATGACTACCGCTACTACACCGTCCGCCAGATGGATGTATTAGATGCTATTATCACGCTGCGGGAACTTGGCATGCCTCTGCCGGAAATCAAAGAATACATGGAACACCGAAGCCCGGAAAATTATGCCACACTTCTTACGAAGGAAAACGCTGTCATCGAACAGCAGATTCTTGCATTAAAAGAAAAGCAGAAGTGGATTCAAAGACAGCAGAAACGAATTGAAACCAGCCTTACTACAAATCCGGATATCATCGAAGAAATTACGCTGCCAAGGTTTTATATTGCAGCCCACCCGATCAGTTCTTCCGATGATAAGACCATCTCCGTAAAAGTCAGTGAGCTTCTGAACTCCTATTATGAAAGCAAGGAAACTACCGGTTTTACGGTGCTTTATATCCAGATGGAACGTGACCTTGCCCGGGGTGCCCACAATCTTTATCACGAGGTATGCCTTGCCATGCAGACCCCTCCCAAGAAAATGCCGTACCGGATTCTTCCGGCTTCTAAATGTCTCGCCGCCTATCACCTGGGAGACTGGGATGATATTTCACTTGCTTATGACAGGCTGCGCAGCTACATGAAGCAGCACCAGATTACTTCATCCGATGGCAGATTCTATGAAGAAGAATTGATTAACGCTACCATGACAGATAAACAAAGTGAATATCTTACCCGCATTATCGTCAGAATCTAAAAAGCAGCATTGCGTTTTTTCTGCAATGCTGTTTCTATTTTCTTATCTATTTTCTTATATCTTTTACAGTGCTCCAAGAATCTCTTTTGCCCGGTCTATCTGCTCCTTTGTAGGCGGGTCTACGCCTTCTAACTGGTATGGAATTCCAAGTTCCTTCCATTTAAAGACGCCTAAGGTATGATATGGCAGCACTTCCACCCGCTCTACTGTCTTAAGGGTATCAAGAAAACTTCTTAAGCAGTGAAGCTCATCCTCTTCTGTTGTAATACCCGGCACCAGCACATGGCGAATCCACATTGCTTTGCCATGGTCTGATAAATAAGCTGCCATTTCCAAAATATTCTGATTGGTCTGTCCGGTGAGTTTCCGGTGTGCTGCATCATCCATATGCTTAATGTCTAACATAAAGAGGTCTGTATATTTCATCAGCTCATCAAATTTACTTTTAAATGGTTCTTCCATGGAAAATGGATTGCCGGAGGTATCGAGACAGGTATTTACCCCTTTTTCTTTTGCCAGCCGGAACAGTTCTGTTACGAAATCTATCTGTAAAAGAGCCTCTCCACCGCTTACGGTGATTCCGCCCTTTTCTTTCCAATATGTTTTATAGCGAAGTGCCTTTTTTAACACTTCTTCCGGTGTCATCAGCTCTCCGCCATCTTTCGCCCAGGTATCCGGGTTATGGCAGTACTGACATCTCATGTTACAGCCTTTTAAAAATACAATATATCTTACACCCGGCCCGTCTGCCGAGCCAAAGCTTTCTACGGAATGGATGCGTCCTTTTATTTCACTCATATTGCCTCCTATACACCAAAATACTTACGGATGTTTAACAACCTATGATAAAAATGTGCAGGCTTTTTTCATTAAGCCTGCACATTCTGCTTTACCTGAATCGCGGAAAAATCGTATGCTCCCCGCAGTTCGGTTACTGTCTTAAATTACATACGTTCATGACAGGTACGGGCAATAACATCAAGCTGCTGCTCTTTTGTCAGGTCGATGAACTTAACTGCATAGCCGGATACACGGATTGTGAAGTTTGCATACTCTTCTTTCTCCGGATGCTCCATTGCATCAATAAGCTTTTCTTTGCCAAATACATTGACATTCAGATGATGAGCACCCTGGTCAAAGTATCCGTCCATTACATTTACAAGGTTATCGATTCTTTCCTGCTCGTTGTTTCCAAGTGCGCCAGGATTGATGGTCTGTGTATTGGAAATACCATCTAATGCCCACTCATATGGAAGCTTGGTCAGAGAGTTTAAGGAAGCTAAAAGTCCGTTCTGCTCTGCACCGTAAGATGGGTTAGCTCCCGGTGAAAGCGGTTCGCCAGCTTTACGTCCATCCGGCATAGCTCCGGTTGCTTTACCATATACTACGTTAGAAGTAATGGTAAGGATAGAAGTTGTAGGCTCAGAGTCACGGTAAGTATGATGTTTCTTTAATTTATCCATGAAAGTCTTAAGCAGCCATACTCCGATTTCATCGGCACGGTCATCATCATTTCCATACTTCGGGAAGTCTCCTTCGATTTCGAAGTCTTTTGCAAGTCCGTTCTCATCACGTACGACTTTTACTTTTGCATATTTGATTGCAGAAAGAGAATCGATAACATGTGAAAATCCTGCAATACCGGTTGCAAAAGTTCTCTTTAAATCGGTATCCATCAGAGAAAGCTCTGCTGCTTCATAGTAATATTTATCATGCATATACTGAATCAGGTTCAGAGTATTTACATAGATGTCTACTAACCAGTCCATCATCTTGTCATATTTTGCCATTACTTCATCATAGTCAAGATATTCCGCTGTGATTGGTGCGTAGTTTGGTCCTACCTGCTCGCCTGATTTCTCATCAACACCACCGTTGATTGCGTAAAGCAGACATTTTGCAAGGTTTGCACGAGCGCCGAAGAACTGCATCTCTTTACCTGTCTGTGTAGCAGATACACAGCAGCAGATTGCGTAATCATCGCCCCATACCGGTTTCATTGCATCATCGTTCTCATACTGGATTGAGCTTGTTTCAATCGAGATGCGTGCTGCATAATCACGGAAGGTCTGTGGCAGTCTGGATGAATAGAATACAGTAAGGTTTGGTTCCGGTGCCGGTCCCATATTCTCTAAGGTATGAAGGAAACGGAAGTCTGTCTTGGTTACCATGGAACGTCCGTCTACACCTGTTCCTGCTACATCAAGGGTTGCCCATACAGGGTCACCGGAGAATAACTGGTTGTAGGAAGGAATACGTGCGAATTTAACCATACGAAGTTTCATTGTGAAATGGTCAATCAGCTCCTGAGCCTGCTGCTCGGTAAGAATTCCCTTATCCATATCTCTCTTAATATAAATATCAAGGAAAGTAGAAACACGTCCTACTGACATTGCTGCACCGTTCTGTGTCTTGATTGCTGCAAGGTATCCGAAGTATAACCACTGAACAGCCTCTTTTGCATTGGTTGCAGGTCTTGAAATATCATATCCGTAAATCTCAGCCAGCTTCTTCATGTCCTCCAGACATTTAATCTGCTCTGCAATTTCTTCTCTTAAACGGATGACATCATCTGTCATCTGTCCGCATCCGCAGTTGGCTTTATCTTTCTTCTTCTCAGCGATTAAGTAATCCAGTCCGTATAATGCTACACGGCGGTAATCACCTA
>OIYY01001255.1_pt1 | contig 13991 bp, 11 predicted proteins | sample 1588341 | NCBI WGS metagenome assembly OIYY01 (sample SAMN03283287) | human gut metagenome | biome: human-associated habitat; material: feces | host: Homo sapiens | place: Peru | collected 2012
GTCGATACTCATGCCAAAAGAGTTTCTAATTTAGTTGGTCTTTCTAACGAGTCTGACCCAGTTAAAATTGAACAAGATTTACTTAAAATTTTTCCAAAGGAGTATTTGAAGGATATTAATCATTTATTTGTTTGGCATGGCAGAAATACCTGTGTTGCTAGAAAACCGAAATGTGATTCTTGTAGTGTAAAAAACTTTTGTAAATACTATAAAAGAGTAATGGTATAAAAATATAAAAAAACAAACCGTCGTGGGGACCGTCAAAAAGAGTCGAAAAATTTATTTTTCGTTACTCTTTTTAGATGGGAGAGGTTTGAATTTTTTATATTTTTATACCATTACTCTTTTTTATGATTTTAAAGAACTATTTTTTACATATTTAATAACTTCCACATTGCTCATTTTACTTCTTTCCACCATTTTGTTGTAAACTTTATCTCTCAAATTTTGTTGTTTTTCTTTCATAGTTTTGCATTCTCCATCAGGAAAAAACGGACCATCAATGTAAGAAACTAAACGAACCTTATCATTATTTTTTCCATAACTTTGATATGTATTTGTAACGCAAAATGCTGGTACATCTAGTTGAACTGGATATTTAAATGAAACATTTTTAAATGGTCTTATTTTTGTATAATATGGCCAAATATGTGCTTCCGGAAAAATTGTAATACTATGTCCTTGTTTTATTCTTAATTTTATTACATTTAAAAAATTTTTCATTGCTTCTTTATTATCTGGTATAGGAATTGCTCCAAGCATTTCTACAGTATTTCCTAAAACTGGCATAGATACATTTTCTGGGTTTACTATAAAGTAATTTCTTTTTGGATAATTTCCGTTGCTTGTTATAAATGTGTCTGCAAATACTTGTGTATGATTTCCGTATATAAAATATCCTTGTTTTTTGTATGGTTTGTATTTTTCTTTTCCCACATATTTTATTTTTAATTTTAAATGTGAATATAGATATTTTATTGGAAGACTTAATATATTTTGCAAAAGAAATGCTGTTATGTTCCATACTACATTTTTGTGAATATATTTGTAGTTTTCGTCTATTTTTCTTGGTGTTATTTCTGCTCCTGAAAATTCATCATTTAGTTCGTCTTTATAATATATTATTTTTTTTTCTTTCATTTTGTTTCCTTTCACAACTATCTATTATAATATTATACAATAAATTTATATAAATATTTTTTATAATTTAATAAGGGCATGATATTAATAAAAATCACACCCTCTGTAATTAACAATTTTCAATTTGTCTAATATTAAACATTTACATTTTATTTATCACTTTCAGTTGTATATTCTAATGGAATTCCATAAAAATCCTCATATATTTCTTTCCAAACTTCAAAATTTTTATTAAGCATCATTTCTGTATTTTCCCTTTGTGATAAATTCTCGTCTGGATAAATAGGTTCTGCAATATTTACAGTATATTCCTGAATTGGAAATCCCTCTCCATCTATTTTGTCACTATCTTCCATTGTTATAAAAATTGGTATAACTGGTACATTATTTCTTACTGCCATTTTAAATGCTCCATGTTTTAATGGTTTTGGTTTTCTATAATTCCACCACATACTTTGTTCTGGATAAATTAATATAAAATCTCCTTTTTGTAATAATGTATCAACTGCTCTCATAAATTGAACCATTGTTCTTTTGTTTGAACTTAATGGCAATGTATCGCAGTTTCTAAAAAAGAATCCGTATAATCCAGGGAAATTTGTGTAATTTCCCTCTCTTATTACTTTATATAATCTTTTTTCTTCTATCTTTCCTGACATTCTGAATACTTTTTCTACAGTAAAACAATCAAAAGGATTAAAATGGTTACATGTAACCATTGCTCCTGTTGAAATTTTATTTAGATTTTCTATCCCTCTTACTTCTTTTATTATTAATTTGTTGTTTTTTAAAAGATTATCTAAAAATCTTTCTCCAACTTCATTTGCAAATATTCGTTTTAATTTACTAGTCATTTTTTTTCTAAGATAATCAACGTTTTCAGGCGTTAAAACTATTGTAGGTGGATCGTCTTCTGCATCAACATCAAACTTTCCTTCTTTTTCAAGTTGTTCAATTTTCTTTAAAACTTCTTGTCTATATTGAGATTTTTCTAATGGTTCTTGAATATTTTCTTGTTTATTTCTTCTTATTTTGACTAATATTTTTCCTTTTGATTTCATTAAACTATCTCCTATTTATTCTATCGTCTCCAACGCATTCTGTTTCTTTTTTTGCTAATTCCATAAGTTTTAAACTGTTAGAGTCATCTCTTTCTTTATCTTCATCTGTATATTTAGTTCCTAGTTCTTTTATTTCATTATAAAATTCTGTCTTTTTTGCATATTCCCAAAAATATTCTTGATATACTACATTGTCAAAATACCATGGTTTTGCACCTAAGTTATAATGTATTAAATTTATTTTTTCTTCTGTTTTTCCCATTACTGGCATTCTATTCCAAGAATAGTCTAATATCTTAACTCTTCCTTTACACAATCTATTTAAATAGTCTTGATCTTGAGCAACTTCAAATTTTATTTTTTCTAACATATATATGAATTTTTCTTCGAATTTGTAGTCTCTTAATTCTTTTAAATTCATTACTATTACACCTGCATTAAAATAATTGTTGTAATCTGCAACCCCTACCACTCTTTCAACATAATCTTTAAATATATCAATTGCTTGAATTACGCCATCTGGTATTCCTGCTATTAAGTTGTCTCCCATATCAGTATTATATAATTCTGCTATATCTGATAAGCATACTGTGTCACTGTCTATATATACAGCTTTGTCATATTCTGGGTATAGTTCTGGTATAAATAATCTGTAATATGTTGTATTTGAAAAATAATTGCGAGTATATAATTTTTCTTTTATTTTTTCTAATTGTTTATTTAAATCAACAAATTCAATGCTTATATTTTCTGTTTCATATTTTTTTATTTTTATTTTATTTTCTTCTGTTACGTTTGTATATAGTATTTTTATTGCATATGTATTTTCTTTTGATGTATTGTCTATTAATGATCTTAATGCAACTGATAAGAATGGTATATATCCATTATCTACTGCGAAAAATACTGGTATTTCTTTATTCATTTATTTTTTCTCCTTTTCTACTTTCATATTGTTTTTTTAATTCTACATATTCTTCTAGGTCTTTATCAAATGCATAGCATTTTAAAATTTTATGAACTTCCTCTATTTGCCATTGTTTAAAGTTTTCTGTGTGTGGATATGGCCTCCATAAAAGTCTTTTGCAGAAATGACATATTACTGTATCTTTTTTGTTAAATTTTGACTGTTCATTATATATTCTTGGTAATAATAATTTTGATGTTGTTGAATAATATATTGCACTTTGGTCTGCAAATATTAGCTTTCTATTTTTTATTAGTTCTCTTGCTTTTACTAATAAGCCTGTTTCTTTTATTTTTTTCATATTTAATAAAAGCATTCCAGCATTTATATAGTCTGGCCATATAAATACTGAGCCATATTTTTCTTTTACTGCTGCATATTCATATTCTGTTATGTCTGTATTATATAATTCTGATATATCTCCATTTGCCATCATATCAATGTCTAGATATAACAATTTGTCTGGCATATCTGGAACCATATCCGCTAATAGCCTTAACAAGGTATATGGTGTACAATATGCGTCTTCATTTTTGCAATGTCCAAATTCTTTTTCATATATATCTGTTATATCTACTTTTATTACTTGGTTTTTTGAATTTTTTGTTTTTACTACTTCATTTAAAAATTCTATTTGTTCGTCTTTTATTGATGTATATTCTGGTTTTATTCTTGATAAATCCATTGTGAATATATATGCCGTTATAGCTTCTTTTGTTTTATTTGTAATTGATATTAGCTCTGTTAGTGCTCCATCAAATACTTTTCCATTTCCACATAAAAGTATATTCATAATTTTTCCCCTATTTTAAAATCTTTAACATTATATATTATTTTTAATTTTTTTTCAACTTTTTTCTTCATTATTTTCAGTATTTTTTTCTTCCATTTTTTGGCATTTAATTGTATTTACCATTGTTACTATAGCACTTACAATTATTAGCAAATAAAAATTGATTCCTCTATTTAATATCATCGCACTACTTATTGCATTTTGTGGGAATATTGTTTTAAATATTTCCAAAAATCCACCTTCAGTAACTCCAACAGCTCCTGGTGATGGTATTCCAGATACCGTTCCATATAATACTGACTGTATGCTTATTATTCTTAATATATTGTGTTCATGTAATCCAAATGAACGATATACCCAATATGATACACTATAAAATGCTAAAAATTGGATGTATGTAGTCATTACCGTTTTTAGCATTACTAACTTGTGTTCTTTTATATAGTCACTACTTGTCTGATATTTGTTTAATTCATTTTCTATTTTTTCTTGTTTTTTATCCACATTTCTTATCTTTAATTTTTTCATTACTTTTACTACAAAGTTTATTAGTTTTTGTAATAGTTTTTTATGGAATATTGCTATTATAAGCAATGTTAATGCACTTGCATTTAACAATATCCCTATTACAAAAAACCATATTAGTGCAGTGTTCATAATACTGTGATTTACTGCTACACTTATTAGTGCAAGTGATATTGTTACTACTTGCATACTACTCAGATTTATTAATAATGCTAGTGTTGAGTTTGCTACTGATATTTTATCTTTATACATATAATATATTTGCATTGGCTGACCACCGCTTGCTGCTGGTGTTATTCCGCTAAAAAAGAATCCTATTAGTGCATATTTTATATTATTGAAAAATGATGATTTTTCGTTTAATGCTTTTAGTGTTCTTCCTATATTAATTGCTTCACCTAGCACATATATGCACATACATGTTATTCCTATTAGGACATATTGTAATTTTACTGTTCCCAATATTTGAAATACACTATCTATGTTTTGATCCTTTAGTATTATATAAAATGTTAATATTATAAGCAGTATAAATATTGTCATATTTCTTATTAATTTTCTCTTGTTCTTCATTTTTTCTCATTCCATTCTTAAAGCACATATAAGATAAAAAAGTTATTGAAAAATATAATTTTTAACCTTATATTTATTTTTCTAAATTATAATATATCCTTTATCTGATGCAGTTAGGCTTACACTTCCAAATTTCGTTATTTGAACTGTATCTTCTATTCTAACCCCAAATTTTCCTGGAATATAAATTCCCGGTTCATCTGTTACAACCATGTTTTCCCTTAATGTTGAGTCATATCTAATTCCTACATATGGGGGCTCATGTATTTCTAAACCAACCCCATGACCTAAGCTATGAATTAAATCATATCCATTTAACTTAAAATCATTTTCTACCATTTTTGTAACTTGTCTTGTACTTGCACCCTCTTTATATTGGTCTAACGCAAATTCTTGGTTACTTAAAACTAGGTCATAAACTCGTTTCATTTCTTCAGTTGGCTCACCTACAAAAAATGTTCTTGTCATATCTGAGCAATATCCGTTTACCTTGCATCCCATATCTATTGTAATTATATCATGCTCTTGTATTTTTCTATTTGATGGAACTGCATGCGGTTTTGATGAATTTTCACCTGATGCAACAATTGTGTCAAATGATGTTCCATCTGTTCTTTCCGAATAGTAATCGTCAATTTCTTTTGCTATTTGTTTTTCTGTCATTCCTGGTTTTATATAGCTTAAAATGTATTTAAAGCAGTCATCTGTTATGTTACATGCTTTTATGATATTACTAATCTCTTCGTCATCTTTTATCATTCTTTGTTTTTCTATTATATATTCTGTTTCTACAAAATTATGTATTTTATATTTTCTTATATATTCTTTGTATGTTGAATATGATATGTAATGCTCTTCAAATCCCACATTTTCGCAGAACATAAAGATATTTTCATAATCATCTTTTGACAAATCGTTTACATCATATACTATTATTTCGTCAAAAAGTGTTAAAATGCTGTGTACATATTCTATATATCTTCCATCTGTTATGTACATATTTTCTTTCGGAGTTATTAATAATGTTCCTTCTGCGTCTATATTTGTTAAGTATTTTATATTTATTGGATTTGATATTATTATTCCTTGCATATCTAAGCTTGACATTTTGTTTCTAAGCCATTGAAGTTTTTGATTCATTTGTAAACTTCCCCCTTTTTAATTTTTAGGGATTGGGGGACGGGTATTTAATCCCTAAAAATTTTATTTTAAATATTTTCGGGATTAAAGACCCGTCCCCCAATCCCGAATTTTTATTTTGCATATAGTCCTAATGTAAAAATCATTAATAATGCATTTTTTATTGTTTCAAATGGTACAAAAATACTTATAAATGTTCCTAACACTATAAAGGGCCCAAATGGTATATATTCATCCATTTTTTTAATTCTTGTTGCTAATAATATTACACTTAATATTGCTCCTATTAAGAATGAAACTAGTGTTATTGCAATTATATTTGATAGTCCAAAGTATAATCCTAATGCTCCCATTAGTTTTACATCACCAAATCCCATTGCTTCTTTTCCATATATTGCTCCACCTATTAATGTTATAAGTAAGAAAATTCCCCCTCCTACAAGCATTCCAAGTGCCATATTTATTGTTATGGCTACATCTGATAGTCCATATAAAAATGCTATTACAAGGCCTATTTCGAACATTGTTAGGTTTAGTCTGTTAGGTATTATTTGTAATCTATAGTCTATTACAAATGCTGATAATAACATTGGCGTTAATATCATATATTTTATTAAATCCAAGTTTGCTATAAATGTTGTTCGTATCCCATAAAAATATAAAAGTGCTACATATATTGCTGATGTTACTAGCATTAATATATAATTTGGTTTGAATTCTGCAAAGTATTCTGTAAATATTTCTTTTGAAAATACTTTTTTATAGTCTGGTAGTCTTTTGTTCATCCAATCTACCAGCATTCCTACAAAAAGTCCTATTATTGCAAATACTGCGTAATATGCTATATGTGTTTCATTAATATACATCTTTATTTTTCTCCTCTTTTGATTTATATTTATTTTTAATCTTGTTTTCTATTGGCCTTTTCCATGCAGTGTACCAGTAGTCTTTTTTGTTGTCTATTGGGTCTACCAATATTGTAAACATGTTGCTTCTGTTTCCACCTAATACATCTGTAAAAATTTGGTCTCCTACTACTGCTATATTTTCTGGTTTTATATTTGTTTCTTTTTGTATGTTCTTAAATCCTTTTTTTAGTGGTTTCATTGCAAAGTATTTGTATGGTATTTGCAGTTTTTTTGCTACTGTTTCTACTTTTTCTTTGTTGTTTGTATTTGATAGTATGTATAGCTTTATTCCCTGCCCTTTCATTTCTTTTGTCCATTGTTTTACTTCTTCTGATAAATTTTTGTAATAGTCTATTAGTGTGTTGTCTACGTCTAGTATTAGTAATTTTATTTTATTTTTTAATAATATTTCTATTGTTATCTCTTCTACTTTTTTATAGTAGAGATTTGGATATATTTTTTTCATTTTTATTTTTCCTTTCTCAAGGTACAAACCCGGTTGGAAAAGAATTAAATTTTCCAACCTTTTGTGCTCTTTCTTTTGTTTTTTAGCACTTATATAATATCAATACGGCTTTTATTTGTCAAGGAATTTGCTAAAATTTAAGCAATCAAAAAAATCACTCTAAGTCTAGTTTTTCAATATGTTTATATTGAATTTTTTTCTAGATTTTAGAGTAATTTTTAATTTTAAACGATTTTCTAATTATACTATCAAATCAGTTTCTTCTAATTTTTCTGATAATTCTTGTTTAAATCTTATAATTGGTCTTCTAAATACTAAACCTATCAATAATGGAATAATTGTATGTAATAATAACGCACCTATGTACATTATATAATTATTTCCATAGAATCCACCTATTGTTTCTCTTAGTGCATTCATTGCTGGATAGAATGGCATTATTGGTTGTAATTTTTGGAAAAATCCTGGTAATAGTTCAATTGGGAATGTTCCTCCTGAACCAGCAACTTGTAATACCATTATTACTACTGCTGTTGCTTCTCCAACTTTTCCAAATGATATTGTTAGTGAATATACAATAAGCATAAACACTAAACTTGTGAGCATAATCGTTAATAAGAATAATGGATAATTTACAACCTGAACTCCCATAATAATGTCTCCAACTCCTATTACTAATCCTTGTAATATAGCTAAAATTCCAAATGTCATAAATCTTCCGAAAAATGCTTGATATGGTTTTATTTCTCCTAATTTTTTGTCTTTCTTAATATCTGTTTTTACTATTGATACTAGCAATGTGCATCCAACCCAAGATGCTAATACTGTATAGAATGGTGCCATTTTTGAACCATAACTATTTATTTCATATAAATCAATTTCGTTTGTAGCAATAGGTGTTGAGATAAAGTCTGCTACATCATTTGGCTTATTTTCTAACAGATTCAATATTTTCAAGTATAACTCACTTTGTGTTGCTCCACCTAATTTGCTTATTATTTTGTTTATATCATCTTCTAAGCTTACTAATACTGTATCAATATTTGTTGTTAGTTTGCCTGTACTATCTAATGCTTTTATTGTACTTGCCAATGCTGTATCACTTTTTCCTAAAGCTGTGTCTAATGTTGAAATAGTATTTGCTATATTTGACATTGATGTTGATGCATTAGAAAAAGCTTTATTTAATGCTGGTTTTACTGTGTTATTATATTGTGTTTTTATATTTTGTATTTTTTGATTTAGTTCTGCTGATTTTGCTTTTAAATCTGCTAATGAACTTTCGTCCATTTTATTTAAGTCTTCTATCATTTTATTAACATCGTCAAGTGCCTGTTGCGTAAGTTCTTTTAGTTTATCTAATGTTACTCCTTGTGTGCCGTTTAATGAATCTATTATGCTATTTAATTGTGATAGAACACTTGATAAGCTATTTAATGCATTTAACAAATATTCTTTATTTTCTTCTATTTTTCCTGACTGAATAACATTATTTACATTTGATGATATTGTTGCTGCTGCATCTATTATTAGTCCTATATTGTTGTTAACATCTGTATATACTCCATTAAATGACTTTATTATGTCTTTCATATTTGATATATTTTTTGAAGATGTTGTTGATATATTACTTACTGTTGGTAATAAGTCTTTAACCGCATTTAATGCATTTCCTGCTGAATCTGATGCAAGTGATATTGTGTTTAGTGTTGCTCTTAATTGTTCTATACTTTTATTTGTGTTTTTTAATTTTGTAATTACATCTGTTGTTGTTGCTGTTCCTTCCGCCACAACATTTGCATCTTCTGCAGTGTCCATTACCTTATATACAATTGCATTTACAAATGCTTGGTCTAGGTTGTTTTCTATTGTTCCTATTGCTTTGTTTACAATAATTGGTGCAATTGGATTTTTCTTTTGATTTACATAGAAATCAAATTGTGGTTTTACTATTTCAGTCCCATCAAATAATGTTGCTATTTTACTTGTAAAATCTTCAGGTAATATTATTACTCCATAATATTTTCCCTTATCGACATTTGCTTTTGCATCATCTTCGTCAGTAAATATCCATTTCATTGCTGTGTTTGATTTTAAACTGTCTACCAGCAAGCTTCCCATATTTATGTCTTCGTTTAATATTGTTAGACCTTGGTCTTTGTTTACTACTGCTATTGGCAGATTTCCTGTGTTGTCATATGGATTCCAGTTTGAGTCTATGTTTAGCCATGCATATATTCCCGGTATGAATAACAGGCCTATTAATATTATTACTGCTATTTTTCTTTTCCAGACTTTTTTCATGTCTATTTTGAATATTTCTATTATTTTTTTCATGTTTCCTCCTAGTATTTTTTATTATGATAATTTTATAATAAGGGGAATTTTTTGTCAATATAAAAGATGACGAGAAATCTCGTCATCTTCATTTCAGTATTAAATTATTGTAATAACTAATAGTATTGCACTTATAATCATAAGTATAAGACCAATCTTACTTTTTTCATTAAAAACACATATAAACTGTCCAACTATACCTATTCCAGAAAAAATCCCACTATAAATGCTCCTACTTTCAATTACTAATATTAAAGCTAGTACTACTACTGATAAAACTGCATATGTAGCGCTTCTCTTACTTTCATGATTCCATTTTTCTTTATTTTTTTTTGAAGAATAAATATCATGAGTTTTAATTGTAAAATGATAAGCAAAAAAAAGTAAAACCAAATATAATAATCCTAATAATACTGACATAATAAATCCTCCTTAACTTTTGTTGGTGCTTTTTTCTATATGTTAAACTAAAAAGATTGAGAGAATGTCTCTTATACTATTTAGTATTAAAAAGTTTTTAAGTATAGGCTTAGCCTATATCTACTTATATTATACTACCAATCAACATAAAATGCAAATTATTTTCTTATTTCTAGCCCTTTGCTTTCTAAATCTTTAATAATATTATCCAAAATAGTATTAATTTCTTCGTCATTTAAAGTTCTATCTGGTGTACCAAATGTTAATGAATATGCAATACTTCTCTTATTAGAATCAATATTTTTACCTTCATAAACATCGAATACGTTTATATCTAATAACAATTTTCCAGCTTTTTTCTTAATTAACATTTCAACTTCTTTTGATGTCATATTTTTGTCAACTAATAATGCTAAATCTTTTTTAACAACTGGAAATTTTGAAATTTCTTTGAATTTCATTTTTCCTACTCTTTTTGCTAGTAATTTGTCTAAGTTGATTTCCATTACATAAACTGCTTCTTTTTCTACTGATGGATGTATTCTTCCTACAATTCCTACAACATCATTATTTACTGAAATTTCTGCAGTTTGACCTGGATGGAATTCTGCTGGCATTTGTTTTGGTAATACAAAACTATATCTTCCTGCATATCCTAAATAGTCTAATAATTCTTCTGTTACACCTTTAATGTCATAGAAATCAACATTTTTGCTATGTCCTATTCCTTCATAATATTTTCCTGTCATTAGCACACAGATTTTTTGATTTTCTCCGTATTCTTCGCCTTTTTTCCAGAATCCTTTTCCAATTTCAAAAAGGCAAACATCTTTGTTTTCACGTGCTTTGTTATATTCATAAATTTTATATAATGAAGGTATCATGCTGTATCTTAATGTGTTTCTTTCTTCTGTTATTGGATCTAATAATCTGACTTCTTCAAATTCGTCTGTTGTGAATTTGTGAACATCTTTATCATTTATTAAGATATATGATAATGTTTCGTTTAATCCCATATTTGACATTTTTGCTCTTATTTTTCTTGCTGTTTTGTCTAGATGTCCCATTTTCATTGGAACTACTGGTAGTTTACCTTGAATGTTGTCAACTCCATAGATTCTTCCAACTTCTTCTATCAAATCTGCTCTAATTGATATATCTATTCTTCTTGTTGGTACTGTTATGATAACTGTATCTTCTTTTGCATCTGTTTTGAAGTCTAATTTTCTAAATACATCAACAATATCTTCTTTTGATATGTTTGTTCCTAACACGTCATTGATTTCTTTATATGATATTTCAATTACTTTTTCTTCATTTTTTGTCACATCATATTTTACAATTCCTGTTTCAATTTCTGCATCTGCATATTTTTGTAATAATGTACATGCTCTTTCCATTGCCATATAAGTTCTTGCAGGGTCAAGTCCTTTTTCGAATCTGTTACTTGCTTCACTTCTTAAGATTTTATTTGATGTTTTTCTTACTTTTACTGAATCAAATATTGCTGATTCGATTATTACATTTTTAGTTGTTTCTTCAACTTCTGTGTCTAATCCACCCATAACACCTGCTAAGCCAATGGCTTTTGTTCCATCTGTTATAACTATATCTTCGCTTGATAAAGTTCTTTCTGTGTTATCTAGTGTTGTTAATTTTTCTCCATCTTCTGCCATTCTAACAACTATTTTGTTGCCTAAATTATCTGCGTCATAGAAGTGTAGTGGTTGACCTAATTCTAGCATTACATAGTTACTAATGTCTACAACATTGTTTATTGGTCTAATTCCACAAGCGATTAGTCTGTTTTTTATAAATTCTGGACTTTCTTTTATTGTTACATTTTTTGCTTTTTTTGCCAAGAATAATCTACAATTTTCTGTATCAACTCCAACTGAAAATTCTTTATTTACATCTTCTCCACTTTCTTTGTATCCATATTCAACCGGTTTTACTTTTTGGTCATAAATTGCTCCTAGTTCATAAGCCATACCCAAAATGCTTAATAAATCTCCTCTGTTTGCAGTCAATTCAAAATCAATAACACCATCATCTAATCCCATATATTTAATTGGGTCACCACCAACTGGTGCATCTGCTGGTAATTCGTGTATTCCATTTTTATCTGCTTCAGATAAGAATTTTTTATCGATTCCTATTTCATATAAAGCACATAACATACCATTTGACTCTTGGCCTCTTATCATACCTTTTTTGATTTTGAAGTCTCCTGGAAGTTCTGCTCCAACTTGTGCAACAATTACTTTTATGCCTTTTCTGGCATTTGGTGCACCACAAACTATATCTAATATTTCACTTCCAATATCAACTTTACATAGATGTAAGTGGTCAGAATCTGGATGCATTTCACATTCTTTTATTTCTCCTATTACTAGTTTTGTTGCATTTACTAATTTTTCTGCAGAATCATATTCGTTTCCAGCTTTTGTCATTGCTTCTGCTATATCTTTTACGCTTAATTCGTTATCTAAATCTATATAGTCTTTTACAAAATTTAAACTTAAATTCATTTTCTAATCTCCTTCCAATTTTTAATTTTCAAAAGAAACAAAATTACTCTTCGTCCTTTCTGTCAAATTGTGATAAAAATCTTACGTCGTTTGTATACAAATATCTCATATCAGTAATTCCATATCTAAACATAGCCAATCTATCAATACCTGTACCAAATGCAAAACCGCCAAATTTTTCTGGGTCATATCCATTCATTTTTAAAACATTTGGATGAACAATTCCTGCACCCAAAACTTCTATCCAGCCTGTTTGTTTACATAGGTTACATCCTTTTCCACCACATTTGAAACATGTAACATCAACTTCATAAGATGGCTCTGTGAATGGAAAGTAACTTGGTCTAAATCTTAAATCTAAATTTGCTCCTATTATTTTTCTAACAAAAACTTCTAATGTTCCTTTTAGGTCTGCTAAAGATACATTTCTTTCTTTTTTGTCAATTACTAATCCCTCTATTTGATTAAATTGATGTGAGTGTGTTGCGTCATCTTCTCTTCTATATGTTTTTCCTGCTGTAATCATTCTTATTGGTGATTTTTCTGTATTTGCCATCATTGTTCTTGCTTGGACTGCTGATGTTTGTGTTCTTAATAAGTATTCGTCTGTTATATAGAAACTATCTTGCATATCTCTTGCTGGGTGTCCCTTTGGAAGGTTTAATCTTTCAAAACAGTATTCATCATTTTCAAGTTCTGGTCCTGTTACTACATCATATCCCATTGATACAAATAAATCTTCTATTTCCTCTATTACCCTATTTACAGGATGTTTGCTTCCTCTTTTCATTTTTGTTCCAGGTAGTGTTATATCTATCGTTTCTTTTTCTAATTTTTCAGCTAACATGTTTTCTCTTATACTTTCTTCAGCAATAGATAATTTTTCTTCTATAGCTTTTCTAGCATCATTTACAAGTGCTCCTATCTTTGGTCTTTCTTCTGGGCTTAAATTTCCTAAACTTTTTAGTAAGTTTGATAATTCACTTTTCTTTCCTAAAACTTTAACTTTTAAGTCTTGCAATTCTTTTGAGTCTTTTATTTCTTTGATTCTTTCTTCTGCTTGTTTTTTAATCTCTTCAATTTTTTCTTGCATCTTTTCTATCCTTCCTTTCTCTAGGTATAATCCTGAT
>OIYY01001256.1_pt1 | contig 13947 bp, 11 predicted proteins | sample 1588341 | NCBI WGS metagenome assembly OIYY01 (sample SAMN03283287) | human gut metagenome | biome: human-associated habitat; material: feces | host: Homo sapiens | place: Peru | collected 2012
AATTTGACGCACCACTGTACGACAAATTTTGAAAAGGAGGAGCAACGAAGCGAATGAGGGATAAATTTCAAATCAAATATTAAAGAAATTTGTCACGAATGATACGGAGTTTGTGACGACGCCATATCCTGTGCAAAGATTGCATAGCCTTTTTCGGGGGAGTCGACTATCACATGGGTCAATGCGCCGACGAGTTTTCCGTTTTGAATAATCGGCGAGCCGCTCATACCCTGAACTATTCCTCCGGTTTTTTCAAGCAAGCGTTTATCTGTAATTTTAACAACCATATTTTTGCCTTTTCGATTTTCACGATACGATATGCGAGTAATTTCGGCGTCATAAAACTTTGGGCTGTCATCAAGTGTACAAAGAATTTGAACAGCACCCTTTTGAATTTCGTTCGGCGACGCAATTTCATACTCATAAGTATTGCTTAAATCACAAGTAAATTTGCCGAAAATACCGCTGTCGCAATTCTTTTTAAGCGTACCTATAACATCGTTTGTAAAGTCACAGCAAAGCGAACCCGCCTCACCCGATTTACTTTTATAAATTTTCGTCACATTTGCCTTTACTGCTTCGCCGTCCAAAATAGGCATAATCTCGTTTGTGTCAACATCGGTTATAGGATGACCGAGAGCGGCAACCGTACCGTTTGATTTATCATAAAAAGTGACAGTACCGATGCCTGCCGTGGAGTCACGAACCCACAAACCGACCTTGTAGCACCCCTGCGATTTTGAATAAACAGGCTTGAGCGAAAACTGTTTATAATTTCCGTTTCGCTTAACCGTTATTTTATATTCTTTTCCGTTGTTATCGTTTAAAATATCGGTAACACTCGTTGCCGAATACATCTTTTTGCCGTTAATTTCGACTATAATATCGCCTTTTTCAAGCCCGGCTTCTTTGGCAGGGTTGCACTTTCCGCCGTCGATATCAACATCACGAATGCCGACAATTATTACCCCATCCGTGTAAAGCTTAATGCCGAAACATTCACCGCTGACATTGACTTTTTTAGTCTTTGACTGTGTAACGCTGACCGATTTTACAGGAATAACGCCCAAAAGTTTAATCTCCGCTTTGCTCGGACTTACTTTGCTGCTGTTTTGATAATCGACTTGCGAAAACGAACTGTTTTTAAGCGAATAAACGCTTTTGTATTCAATCTTTTTGTTTTGGTACGCTTTGATATTATTCGGCAAAGCAAAATTTCCGAAAGCGACAAAAGAATAAATCACAATAAGGCATAACGCAAAAATACCGTCAATAATTCGTATGGCTTTTTTCATAACATCACCAAATATATTATTGACGGAATTTTAATAAGTATTTTATTTATTTGTCTTCTTTTAATTGCTTTTTAAAAATCAATCTAAAAACGAAACGAACGAACGGACATGCATAAAATATTTGCCAGAAAAGAGCCATAGGGAAATTACGAACGCAAATTCTACAGAAATTCGGCACAATATGAGCGACATCCTGAAAGCTGAAAAGAAGGCTTGCAATAAAGCTCATAAGCGGGCACATAAAAGCAACGGTTACGCTTGAAATCATAAGAGTAATAACAAATGGGTTTGTACTCTTTGGGTCAAAGTGTTTGAAAGTAATTTTTTGAGCAAGCTTGCCTACTGCAAAAAATTCAAGTGCAAAACCGACAATGCCCATAATAGGAAGCTCGTGAAGTGCTAAAAGGAAAATGTCGTTGCCCACGCCCTTGTCAAAAGCGATATTGTAGCAAACCATTGCGTAGACCATAACGATTACCATTATGATTGTGAAAATAAAATCTTGAAACTTAGTTTTTGGCATAAAAAAATCTCCTTAATAATAAATTCAACTCAAATAAAATGTGTTGTTCGTTATCATTACGGAGAATGTGCGTTTCCAATTAAGACCTATATTCGGTTGTCAAAGTGGGTTGATTATAACAAATTGAAAATAAAATGTCAAGAAAAAAATAAATCGCAGGGCAAGAGCACCCTCCTACCCTGCGAATATTATACTCTGTTAGATTGAAACCTCGTGAGCAACATTGTAAAGGTTCATATCGATTGACTTCTTCATATTGAGTGCTTCAAAAATGTCATAGTCAACAACATCTTCCTTTTGAGCGGCAACAACACGGTTACCGATATTGTTCATAAGAAGCTTAACTGCATAGTTACCCATACGAGTAGCAAGAACTCTGTCCTTAGCAGACGGAGAACCGCCACGCTGAATATGACCGAGTACGCAAGCACGAGATTCAACGCCTGTTTTAGCTTCGATTTTCTTAGCAAGGTCGTTAACATCAACGCCTACACCCTCTGCAACGATGATGATAAAGTGTTTCTTACCGGTACGCTGAGTCTTTTCCATACGCTCAATAATATGCTCTTGAATGTCAAAATCAACTTCAGGAATGAGAATTGAAGTAGCGCCGCAAGCGATACCTGCGTTAAGTGCAAGATAACCTGCTCTCCTGCCCATAACTTCAACAACAGTACATCTGTCGTGAGATTCGGTGGTATCACGAACACGGTCAACCATTTCCATAATAGTGTTAAGGCAAGTGTCATAACCGATTGTATTATCACAGCAAGCAATATCGTTATCAATAGTACCCGGAACGCCTACGCAAGGAATACCCCTTTCGCTGAGGTCTCTCGCACCACGGAAAGAACCGTCGCCGCCGATAACAACAACGCCCTCAATGCCGTGCTCCTGACAAGTACGAATAGCTTTTCTCATACCTTCTTCTGTAGCAAATTCAACCGAACGGGCAGAATAAAGAATAGTACCGCCACGATTGATAATATCCGATACACTTCTAAGGTCCATTTCAATAAAGTCACCGTTAATAAGTCCGTTGTAACCACGAACAACACCGTAAACTTTAATTCCGTTTTCGCAAGCTGTACGAACTACTGCACGAATAGCAGCATTCATACCCGGAGAGTCGCCGCCGCTTGTTAATACTGCGATAGTTTTCATAATAATATCGTCCTCCATATATAATAAAGTTTAATACCTTATAGACATAATTTAATATATTTTATATTTTTTATCAAAAAAAGTCAATAGCTGTCACGATTTTGTCATAAATTAATGCACAAAAACAACATTTTCATCGCCGAGTATCCGTTTAAGTTCTTTAATTTCCGTCATATTTACCTCAACAAAGCATTCCCTCGGCTGAAGAACATATCTTTTATCATCAGTATAGTAATAATAAAGCGGAATGTTACCGTCAAAAATATCCGTCACTCGTTTTGCAAGAGGAATATTTTTGTCGTTTTCGTTTTGAAATCTAAGATAAAGGGCAGACTTCTTTTTCTTGTGAGGCTCAGACTTAGCGGTTTTGCGATAATTTTCAGTAAACTTTCCGCTTTCAATGTCAGCGCTTGTCGGTGCACTGTCAATACCCGCCGCAAGAATTTTTGCGTCCTTTTCTTCTTCAAGCGAAAGGTTGCCCGAAACGGTAATTATACTGCCGTCATAGAGATATTCATTATACTTTTCAAGCGTTTTTGAAAAGACTATAACCTCAATAGAACCATACAAATCTTCAACATTTACAAATGCCATTGACGAGCCGTTTCTCGTTTGTTTAAGCGTAACACCGGTCACAATACCGCAGGTGCGCACAAAAGATTTATCTTTATAAACAGACATTTCGTCATTTGCGCTTTCAAGCAATTCGCCGATATTTGCAAAACCGATTTTGCGGCAAATTTCCTCGTACTTATCCATAGGATGACCCGAAAGGTAAAGACCGGTCATTTCTTTTTCCATTTTAAGCAGTTCTGCCTTTGGAAATTCGTCAATATTAGGATAATCAAATGTAAGCGCCGAGTTATCGCCGTCAAGTGCAAAAAAGTCAAACTGACCGTACTGCGTTCTTTGCCTGTAAAGCTCAATATTGCTGAGCATTGACGGCAAAGCCTGAAGCATCTGCCGTCTGTTTTTGTCAAACCTGTCCATAGCGCCGCAACGAATAAGGCTTTCAACTGCACGGCGGTTAAAGTGCTTTTCACTCATCCTTGTGCAAAAATCGCCAAGGTCGGTAAAATCACCGTTTTCCCTCTCCCTAACAATATCGTCAACAAATTCCCGTCCTACATTTTTTATACCCAAAAGTCCGTAATTTATTACTTTTTCATTTGCGGTAAAACCTTGCATAGAAGAATTGATATCCGGCGGAGCAAGCCTGATACCGAGCCTTTTGCACTCAGCCGTATACCTTGCAACCTTGTTTGACTGGTCCAAAACGGAGGTCATAAGAGAAGCCATAAACTCAGCCGGGTAATAACATTTCAAATAAGCCGTACGGTATGCAACAAGAGCATAGCAGGCGGCGTGAGATTTGTTGAAAGCATATTTTGCAAAGTCCGACATTTGGTCAAAAATAGTATTGGCAACAGATTTGTCTATTCCGTTTTTTTCGCAACCGGAAATAAAAGCGGTGCGCTCTTTTTCCATAACATCAAGCTTTTTTTTACTCATAGCTCGGCGAACAATATCGGCTCTGCCGTAGGAATAGCCTGCAAGTTCACGAAAAATCTGCATAACCTGTTCCTGATAAACAACACAGCCGTATGTGTTTTCAAGTATCGGTTTAAGCGCCGGGGTAAGATATTTAACCTTGCTTGGGTTGTGCGAATTTTCAACAAAAGTGTCGATTTGGTTTGCAGGACCGGGGCGATAAAGCGAAGTTGCGGCAATCAAGTCTTCAAGGCGTGTCGGTTTAAGATTCATAAGCATACGCTTCATACCGCTTGATTCAAACTGAAATACGCCCTCGGTAAGCCCACCGGCAAAAAGGCTGTACACTTTTTCATCGTCAATATTAATTTTGTTAATATCAATGCCTGCCATTTTGCTTGCATCGTCAATAACGGTAAGGGTTCGCAAGCCGAGGAAGTCCATTTTTAAAAGACCGAGTTCCTCAAGCGAAGTCATAATATACTGCGTAACCGGTACGCCGTCATTGGCAGCAAGCGGAACATAGGAACTTACAGGGTCGTGAGTTATAACCACGCCTGCCGCATGGGTAGAAGTGTTGCGAGGCATACCCTCAACTTTTTTAGCCGTTTCGATAAGCTCGTTTATCTGTTCATTTTCTTTCATCAAATTTGAAAGTTCTTTTGATTTATTAACAGCCTGTTCGATAGTGATATGAAAATCATTCGGCACAAGCTTGGCAACGGCGTCAACTGCGGCATACGGCATACCCATTGCCCTGCCCACATCTCTTATAGCCGCCTTTGTTGCAAGAGTACCGAAAGTAACGATTTGAGCCACATGGTCTGCGCCGTATTTCTTCGTTACATAATCTATAACTTCACTTCTTCTTACATAACAAAAATCAATGTCAAAGTCAGGCATCGACACCCTTTCAGGGTTCAAAAATCTTTCAAAAAGAAGATTATATTTCATCGGGTCAAGGTCAGTAATTTCCATACAATATGCCGCAATAGAGCCGGCACCCGAACCTCTGCCGGGACCTACGGGAATACCTTTGCTTTTGGCAAACGAAACAAAATCGGCTACAATAAGATAGTAGTCGGTATAGCCCATTTTTTCAACCGTTTCAAGCTCATAATCAAGGCGGTCGTAATACTCTTTCGGTGGATTTTCGCCGTACCTTTTTTTCATACCCTTTTGGCAAAGCATTTTGAAATATTCAAAATGGTCCATATTATTCGGCGTTTGGTAATACGGCAATTTGGTATGACCGAATTCAAAATCAAAATTGCACATATCGCTGATAATTTGGGTATTGTCTATCGCTTCGGGCGTGTCGGCAAAAATTTCCCTCATCTGCTGTTCAGATTTAAGGTAAAATTCATTTGCGTGAAATTCAAGACCTGTATCGTCGCCTATTGTTTTGTTGGTATTGATACAAATAAGCACCTGCTGAATTTTAGCGTCCTGCTTTTCAATATAATGCACATCGTTGGTGGCAACGAGAGGTATACCCGTTTCACGATTAATTCGCTTTAGCCCCTCATTCACCTGAATTTGCTCGGGTAAGCCGTGATTTTGAAGTTCAAGATAATAATTACCCTCGCCGAAAAGGTCTGCATACCAAAGCGCCGTGCTTTTCGCCCTGTCATAATCTTTTTGAAGGAGAAACTGCGCAATTTCACCGGCAAGGCAGGCAGAAAGGCAAACAAGACCGCCGTGATATTTTTCAAGCAAATCGTGGTCTATCCTCGGTTTAAAATAAAAGCCTTCGGTATACGCTTTTGATACCATTTTGATAAGATTTTTATATCCCTCTTCATTTTTGCAAAGCAAAATAAGGTGGTTATATTCCTTATCAAGTACCTTGTCACGGTCAAACCTTGTCCTTGGTGCAACATAGACTTCGCAACCGATAATCGGCTTTATTCCCTCGGCTTTGCAAGCCTTATAAAAATCAACAGCCCCGTACATATTACCGTGGTCGGTAATAGCAAGAGACTGCATACCAAGACTCTTTGCACTTGACACAAGCTGTTTGATACGGCAAGCACCGTCAAGCAAAGAAAACTCGGTATGTGTGTGCAAATGAGTAAACATATTTAACATCCTTTATAAATGTATATAATTATTATAATATATTCATCTCTCCTTCAGTCGGTAAACCGACAGCTTCCTCATCAGAGGAAGCCAAGCCCTGCTTCCCTCTGACGAGGGAAGTGTCAGCTATGCTGACGATAGGAGAGAACAATACAATCAACCGATTATCATTCAATCTGCCCTGCAATTTCAACAATCTTTTTAAGCCTGTGATTAACGCCCGAGCGTGAAAGACCGCTAAGCTTTGCAAGGTCGTTGAGCGAAGCCTCCGGATTTTCCTGCCTTAAAATTGCCATAGCTTTAAGGTCGTCATTAAGATAATCAAGACCCTTAGCCTCCTCTATCTTTTCAATAGCGGCGCTCTGTTGCCAGCTTGCTTTAACCGTTTTTTCAATATTTGCGGTTTCGCAGTTGGCAGTCCTGTTGGCTTTATTTCTAAAGTCTTTGACTATTTCAACATTCATCATATCAAACATAGATGAAACGGCGCCCATAATATAAAGGCAATCTTCAATAGCTTCACTGTCTTTAAAATAGACTATATTATAGCCTTTTCTGTTAGTCGTTTTAGGCGAAAGGTCAAGTTCCTCCAAAAGAGTAACAAGACTTTTTGAAAGATTGAGAAACGGCACGGTAAATTCCAAATGATAATCTTTTTTTGGGTCGGACACTGTACCGCAGGAAAGGAAAGCGCCTGCAAGAAGTGCGTGCTGACAATTTTCACAGTCAAAATTTGAATGATTGATTTTTAAACTGCCTGCACTGTTATGACCGAAATAGGAAAGAATTTTGTCGCACTCACTTTTCTTTTCAATAGTGATGCTGTGCGTTTTTCCGCCGGGTGAAGTTTTAACTTCGGCTTTAATATTGCAAAACTTTTCAAGCAGAGAGCCGTAAAGCTTTGCAATATCTTCATTTTCGCTTTGCATAGCTATTTCAAAGTTTGAAAAAGACTTTGAAAAAATACACATTCCGTAAAGTAAGGCTTTTTCGCAACAAGCGTTTTCATATTCATTTTTTAAAAGTTCATTTTTTACTTGCTGTGAAAACGACATTATCTTCTATCTATATCCCTGTGGCTTACTGTAACATTGTCCCATTTTTTTGAAAAATGCTCTTTAAGTGCTTCGGCAAATGCAACGCTTCTGTGGTTGCCGCCTGTACATCCTATTGCAAAAACGATTTGGCTCTTGCCCTCTTTAATATAAAGCGGGTTAAGAAAATCGAGAAAATCAATAAGCTTGTTTAAGAGTTCTTTTGACGAATCAAACGAAAATACAAAATCTTTAACTTCTTGGTCAAGACCTGTTTTGTCCCTAAGCTGTTCGTTCCAATAAGGGTTTGGCAAGCATCTTACATCGATGACAAAATCGGCAGAATTAGGCACACCGTATTTGAAGCCGAATGACATACAGTGAATATTCATAATTTCCTTAGCGTCGCCGATAAGAAGCTCGGTAAGCCTTTCACGAAGCTTTTTTGAATCGAGCGTTGAAGTATCTATAATATGGTCGGCTTTGAGTCTTAAAGGAGCTAAAATCTCCTTTTCATAGTCAAGTGCATTTTGAATATTGCCGTTAAACTTGTCGGCAAACGGATGCTTCCTGCGAGTAAGTTTATAACGCTTGAGCGCCTCTGCATCATTAATATCAAGGTATACGATTTTTGAAGTGTAACCATACTGTTCAACATCATTTATACTTGCAATAATCTTTTCAAAAATGTGACCGGACCTTACATCAACAACCATTGCAACCTTGTTGTAATACTCACTGTTATTTGCAAGAAGACTTACAAAAGTGGTCATAAGTTCAGGTGGCATATTATCGATGCAATAATATCCCGCATCCTCCATAAAAGCCATAGCAGACGACTTACCTGCGCCGCTTACACCTGTAATAATTATAAGTTCCTTTGAATTATCCATATTTTTACCTCAATTTATTTTGTTACTCTGATTTCCATTTCAAGCTTAACGCCCGTTTCTTCAAACACTTTATCACTGCAAGCTTTGCACAAATTAAGCACATCGCTGCAAGTGGCATTGCCTTTGTTAATAACAAAGCCGGCGTGTTTTTCACTAACCTGAGCACCGCCGACGCTTTTGCCTTTTAAACCGCACTGCTCAATAAGTGCACCGGCAAAATAACCCTCCGGTCTTTTAAAAGTTGAACCTGCCGACGGAAATTCAAGCGGTTGCTTAGCTCTCCTTCTGCCGATAAGGTCATCCATCTTAGCCTTAATTTCAGCCTTGTCACCTTTTTTCAGTTTAAAGTAAAGACCCGTTATAATCGAGCCGTTATCATAATAAGCACTGTGGCGATATGAAAGGTCAAGTTCCTCGCCCTCAAGCACTCCGACATTACCGTTTGAGTCGATATGCTCGCATTTATAAAGCACATCTTTCATTTCTCCCCCGTAAGCACCCGCATTCATAAACGCTGCGCCGCCGGCAGAACCCGGAATACCATAAGCGAATTCAAGACCCGAAAGCGAATTCTCATATGCAAAACGGCAAAGAGTAATAAGTTTAGCCCCTGATTTTGCATAAATCGTTTCATCATCAATAAGTTTAATTTCGGCAAAAGGTTCGCCGAGAATTAAAACGCAGGCATCAATTCCGCCGTCGTCTACCAAAAGGTTAGAGCCGTTGCCTATTGCAATAAGCCTTACATTTTCAGCCTTTGCGCATTTTACAAACTCGCTTATTTCTTCCTCACTTTTTGGATAGACAACGAGCCTTGCATTGCCACCGATTTTAAAAGTGGTATGAAGGCTCATTTTTTCGTTTTCAAGATACCTGCAATTAAATTTTTTACAAAGATTAATTAACTGCTCCAAGTTATCACCGAATAATTATTTTACAATACCGAGAAGAGCTGCACCGATAACACCTGCATCGTTACCAAGCTCAGCCTTAACGATTTTAGTTTGAATTTTACTGTGGATAGAATATCTTTCAGCCTGAACAAAACGACGAAGCGGTTTCATAAGAGTTTCACCCTCGTTGCAGATACCGCCGCCGATACAAATAATTTCCGGCTGGAGTGCGTTAACAAGATTGATAAGACCGCAAGCTACATACTTGATATAATCATCAACTACTTTAATACCTGCGATATCGCCGAGGCGCATTGCGTCAAACGCAGTTCTGCCCGATACCTTGCCTTCTTCCTTTGCAAGCTTGTGCATAAGTGAATCAGGATATTCGTCCATAGCTTTCTTGGTCTGCCTGATAAGAGCGGTAGCGGAAGCATAAGCCTCCCAGCAGCCCTTACGACCGCAAGAGCACTGCTCACCGTCAACAACAATTACCATATGGCCACATTCACCGCCGGCATAGTTAACACCGTTAACGATTTTACCGTCAATGATAACACCTGAGCCTACGCCTGTACCGAGAGTAACGGCAACAAAATCTTTAGCGCCGTTACCTACACCTGCTTTAGCTTCACCCAAAGCGGCACAGTTAGCGTCATTTTCAATAAATACTTTTTCTTCTGGTTTGTTAAGCCTTTTTGCAAGCATAGTTCTTGCAGGAACATTGTTAAATGCAAGGTTATTTGCAAATTCGATAATACCGTCTGCATTAACAGTACCCGGAGTACCCATACCTACACTTTCAATATCATCCATAGTAAGACCTGCGCTTTTAACGGCTTCTTCGCAAACTTCAGCTATGTCGTCAAAGATTTCATCAGCGCTTCTTGGTGAATTTGTAGGAGTTTTTGATGTGGCGATAATTTTATATTCATCGTTCACTACCGATGCAACAATATTTGTTCCACCTAAATCAATACCTATTGTATACATTTGTTTTACCTCTTATATTTCCTTTATTTGATATATATAATCAAAAATCAAAACTCAAATCAAAACTCAGCTTTGCCAAATTTCAATTTCCCTGTCAACCGGCTGAACATCGTCCATACCGAGGCTGAGCATTAAATCTTTAGCGGCGTTATAACCCATCTTCTTTTGACGGTTGTTCATAGCCGCAGTTTCAACAATAACGGCAAGATTACGACCCGGAGTAACCGGAACAGTAATAGCCGGAACTTTAACGCCCAAAATATTTGCATATTCATTATCAAGACCGAGCCTGTCATACGCTTTAGTAGAATCCCAAGCTTCAAGCTGCATAACCATATCAATCTTTTCGCTCGGCTTAACGGCACCCATACCGAAAATTCGCCTTGCATCGATAATACCGATACCTCTAAGCTCAACGAAGTGACGAATATTGCTCGGAGAATTACCCCTGAGCGTTCTTTCGTTAATCTTTCTGATTTCAACAGCGTCATCGGCAATAAGTCTGTGACCACGCTTAATAAGCTCAATAGCGGTTTCACTCTTACCTGCGCCGCTTTCACCCGTTATAAGCACACCTTCACCGTAAACTTCAACAAGAACGCCGTGCCTTGTAATTCTCGGCGCAAGCTCCGAATTAAGAAAAGCAATAAGAGCCGCTAAAAACGGCGAAGTTTCATCCTGCGTTTTTAAAAGCGGAACGCCGTGCTTTTTGCAAGCGTCATAAAGATAATCGGGTATCTCAAGACCTCTTGTAACAACGGCAGCGGCAGGGTGAAGAGAAAGCCAGCAGTTAAGCGCCTCATCCCTTTCGCTAACATCCATACTGCGAATAAAGCCGATTTCCGTCCAGCCTAAAATTTGAATTCTCAGCGAATCAAAATAGTCGGTATAACCCGTAAGAACAATGCCGGGACGATTTACTTCGCTTGTTGTAATCAAAATTTCGTCAGCCGATTTCGGCATAAAAACCGTTTCAAGCTTGTGAAAATCAATTATTTTTTCAAGCGAAACAGAATATGTTTGTGACATAATCTATTCCTCCAAATCAATATACAAAAATATTATAAAGTATTTTAATTATTTAATCAAGCTATTTTTATATAAATATAAAATAAAGTATAACAAGAATATATTATTATTTACAATTAAAGTTTTTTATGCTAAACTAAATAGCAATTATATAATAAATTTGAGGTTATTCGACTTGGAAAACAGAAAAAAGCTTAAAATAGCTATCGGCACGGACGCTTTTCCGCCCACTACAGACGGCATCAGCAATGTGGCTCAAAGCTATGCAAATATAATAAACAAAAACTTAGGTGAAGCAGTAGTCGTTACTCCTAAAAACCCAAATCAGCTTGACTACAGATACAATTATGAAATATTCAGATACAAAAGCTGGTGGGTTCCGACAAAAGAGGGTTACAGCATAGGTTGGCCTTTTAAAGATGAGCTTCACCAGGCTATTATTGATATGAATTTTGACCTGCTCCACTCTCACGCTCCGCTTGCAACAAGTTACTATTTCAGGCGTGTGGTTGAGAAGAAGAAAATTCCTACCGTCCTTACATATCATACAAAATACGAATATGATTTAGACAGACGAGTGCCTACTAAACCTGCAAGAGATTTTGCATACAAATTTTTGCTCAACAATATCAATGCCGCCGATGAAGTCTGGGTAACAAGCGAGGGTACTGTTGACTCGCTCAGGAAAGTCGGCTACACCGGTGATTATGTGGTTATGCCCAACGGTTGCGATTTACCCGTCACAAATGTGAGCGACAATGATATTGCGCTTATCAAGCGCAAGCATAACATTCCAAACGACATTCCTGTTTTCATTTACGCCGGAAGAATGATTTGGTACAAAAATATTGAACTTATTTTGGAAGCCTGCGCAAAGCTTAAAACCGACGGCAAAAAATTCAAACTTATTATGCTCGGTTTCGGCGCAGATGAAAACGCTATTAAGAAAAAAATTCGCAAACTCGGTTTAAGCGATTATGTTATTTGGACAGGCATGATATTAGACAGAAATGAGCTTTTAGGCTATTACGGCATCTCAGATTTGCTTCTTTTTCCGTCCACTTTTGACACCAACGGTCTTGTTGTAAGGGAAGCCGCCGCTTGCGCCACGCCAAGCCTTTTGGTTCACGGCAGTTGCGCCGCAGAGGGCGTTGAGGACGGTAAAACAGGCTTTCTTTGTATGGAGAGTGCACATTCAATCGCCTCAACTCTTGATAAAATTATGGATAATAAATCGCTTATTAAAACTGTCGGCAAAAATGCTCAAAGCGATATTTATATCAGTTGGGACGACGCAGTTAAAAGAGCCTATGAACGCTATTATGTTGTTATCGATAATTTTAAAACAAAATATAATTTATAAAAATAAAACACCGAATATCAAAACAATACTCAGTGTTTATGTTGGCAAAACAATACTGTTGCAATCATTTTGTCGATTAACAAAACTCCGACTTTTTCATAGAATAAAAAAGTAAATTAAGGAGTTGATTTTTTGTTTAGTTATATAAAAAAATTGCAATACCCTATCAACATAAAGAACCCCGACCCAAAGGCGGCAAGCATCATAATTAGCCAATACGGTGGAACATACGGTAAATAGATATATTAAAGTATTGTAAAAATGTGAAGAAAAGTGAAAAACGCCCCCAACTCAATTAAGAGTTGAGGGCATTGCTTATTTTAAGTATGTTTGAGCAACATAAAATACAGTACCGTTATATTTAATCTTTGACATTGTATATTTTTTTCCGCTAATAGTCTTACTTCCGGCAGAAGATGTCATAAACTCAACCTTTGTGCCGTTTGGAATAACTGTTGAAGCTACAGTATCGGCAAGTGCCTTATAAGCTTTTAAGCCGCCATTAGCCTTGACGGTTTTGTAGGTTTTCTTAATACTTTTAGGACGAAGAACGCCATAGACGGCATAATAGTTATGCTTAATCTTTTTCATCTCCTCGCAACCCCAATTTTGGTCGTAGGAATAGAAATATGTAGTATCGCCCTCACCTGTTGCAATAGCTATGTGACCGTAATTGTTTTTGGACGAAATATTCTCGTTCCAAACTACAACATCACCTTTTTGCGGCACGAAAGTAGGTGTATTTTTAATTTTGACGAAGTTTTCTACAAGTTCAGGGTGCTTTTCAAAGCTTAACCAATAGTCTTTCGCATTGCCCCAAGCACCCGGCTTGAAGCCGAAACACTTATTCATATATAATTTTGCAAGGTCTACGCATTGAACGCCGCATACTCCGTCATAATCGGTCTTTTTACCGAGATATTTGCTTTTAAATTTATCAAAAGTAAGAAGATTTCCGCCGCCTTTTTGTTCAATATTCATAACAGCGGACAAGCCTGCTGCTATAGCAGAACTGAGAATACCAAGAAGCGCCGCTTTAAGCGCTGACTTTTCTTGCGTAAAATCTACCGTCGGCAAAGTGACTACAAGAAAAGCAATAAGCGCCTGAATAAATGTTTTTGCCACTTTGATGAGTGATTCTTTTGTAAGTGTATAATTTTTCATGATTTTTAACTCCTTTTTATTTA
>OIYY01001258.1_pt1 | contig 13900 bp, 13 predicted proteins | sample 1588341 | NCBI WGS metagenome assembly OIYY01 (sample SAMN03283287) | human gut metagenome | biome: human-associated habitat; material: feces | host: Homo sapiens | place: Peru | collected 2012
CGACACAAGCATAATGTTCTTTACGCCAATACCGCCAACGATAAGAGAAATTGCACCTACACCGGCAATGAAGATTGTGAGAACTTTCATAATGATGTCAACAATCTCGATATATGTTGCCATATTTTGTGCAGTGTACATACCGTTTGAATAATTGCCGTGAACGGCTTTCAAATAGTTTACTGTTGCATTACCGATAGCATCATAGTCCTTGCCATCCTCTGCAATTACAAAAACATTGGAGAGGTTTGCACTTGCACCTGTAATCTGTGTAAGCGTTGTACAAGGCATAAAGAGTGCAATCATCGGCTTGTCGGAATTGGTCTGGAACATTGAGCCGATGTTTGTTCCGCCACCGAGTGAGTTAACCATTGAATCGATATTTGCAACACCGCAAATCTTGATTTTCATTGATTTACCTGACGAAGAAACGGTCACGCTTTGACCTGTTACATCCTCATATCCAAAAGCTGTCTTGGCTGATTCAATACCCATAACCGCTATCGGAGCATTAGCAGAATATTCTTCATCGGTAAAAAATCTGCCGTACTCACACGTATTTGTCATGGCAAACTGAACATCACTGTTTACGCCAACCATCATAACGGTTGCTTCTGTTGCGGTTGCATCAATAGTCGCATTACCAAAACCCATAAGCATTGGTGAGCAACGCTCAACACCCGAAACCTTTGTTTTTATGTTATCTACATCGTCAAGTGTAATATAGTCATTATCGGTTGCCTGTGTTGTATCAACCGACACAAGCACGGCATTTGAGCCCATATCCTCGATAAGTCCAACGATATAGTCACGCACACCTGTACCTGCACCGACAATCATAATTACAGAGGTGATACCGATAATAATTCCAAGCATGGTAAGAACGGAACGCATCCAGTTTGCTTTTATACACTTTACAGCGATTTTTAAGCTTTCTGTTATATTCACCTATATTACCTCTTATTTAGTTTTATCAGTTTTAACTTTTACCTTGAATGAATCTTCCTCGTAGTCTGTTTGAGGAGTGGCAACGATTTGGTCACCAATTGAAAGTCCTGATTTTATCTCATACGAAGTATCAGAAGTTGCGCCTGTTTCAATCTTTGTTTTTGTTACGGTTTCTTCTTCAGGATTGTAGAGATAAACATATGTACCCTCTTTTTCAAGCACGATTGATTCAATCGGAACACATGGAACATCAGTGTATGTACCTGTTACGATTTCAACATCTGCGTCAAAACCAACAATAATGTTTTCATCAGGGTGGTCGACAACAACCTTACATTCAACGCCCGCACCTGAATTTGTGAGTGATGAAAGACCGCTGATGCCTGCCATTGAACCAACACTGTCAAGCATTGAGCCTTGTGAACCGCCTGTTGCAGTCGGAGCGATTGAAGCAACAACGCCGTCATACTTGCCGTATGCTGTTTTTACAGTTGCCGACATTCCCTCTTTAACCTTGTGAACATCGTATTCACCAAGAGAAATTGTGACAACTCTCTTCTTCATATTTTCAAGAGTAAGACCTGTTGAAAGTGCAGTTGTTTGTCCGCCCTCTTCAATATCACAAGTTGTGATAACGCCGGAGAACTCTGCTTTCCAACCCTTTGCAAGATCATCTCTTGCAGCCTTTGTTACTTCATAAGCGTTTTTAGCGGCTGCTGCAGCCTGCTTTTGAGCGTTAACTGTTGATGCTGAAGCCGTAATTGTATAAACTTCTTTTTGTGCATAAAGAGCTGCAAGTTGAACTTGAGCCGAAGCCAAACCGAAATTCTCTGTTTCTGCGATGCCTCTGCCGATTGCTTTCCAATCAACGGATTTAACAGCTGTTTCAATCATTTTAACTGCCGCACCGCTGTCGATAAATTCAATCATACCCTGCTTGATAGCAGCAGTTACAGCCTTGCCGACAGCGTCAGCAATTTTTTCTGCACTCCAGTTACCTGAAGAAATTTGATACAAAATTGTATCAGCAACAATTGTAATTGTTCTTGTCAAAGAATCTACATCTTTCGCAATATTGCTGAGATCTTTTACAAGACTTTGAAGGAGTTCAACAATCTGCTTTGATGCCTCACCGAGTTGCTTCAAAGAATCAAATACAGGTTGAAGTTGCTCAAGAGCAAGTTCAATCATAGCCGATGTTTCATTAAAGCCTGAAGCCTTTGCTTCTCCGCAAACCTTACATGTTACTGTGCCCACACCGCTTGGGAAATCGTGAACTTCTTTCTTTATATATCCACAATCGGCACATTTATAATAGTGATAATTTTCCTTGTCTTTTCCGCTTGCAAACTTTTGAACAGAACCATAATGGTGTTCTTCAAATACCTTTGTTCTGCATTTTTTGCACACTTTATAATGACCGGAATAATTTGAATCAACGAACTTATGATCTGAAAAATCATGTGTACATGCAGTAGTTGAAACTGTTGTTGATGTTGCCTGTGGCACACTTCCCCAATTTCGAGTTGTAGTAGTTGTGGTAGAAGTTGTGGTTGTTGCAGGCTTTTTAGTCGTTGCGGTAGTAGTCTTTTTTGCTTCTTCTTTTTCAAGTTTCTTGAGCTTCTTTTCAGTCTTTGCAATGCTCTTGTTGATTGAAGCCAAAGACTTTGCCGCTTCAGCCTGATGCTGAACTGCCTCTTGATAAGAAGCGTTTGAATTTGCATAAGCCGAATTAAGGCTTGCAACCTGTGTGTCAAGATTGCTTGTGTCAAATACAGCAAGTTGATCGCCCTTTTTAACCTTGTCGCCAACCTCTACATATACCTTTTTAACAGTAGCAACGGTGCCCGGCTTATACTCTTTTTTAAGTCCGGAACTTACCTGTCCCGTTGAAGATACGGTCTGAGTGATAGAGTTTGTAGATACTGTATTAAGCGTTACTTCTGTTCTTTTGCCTCTTTTAGCAAAGACAACACTTGTTATTACAATAGCAACAACAAGAATAACAGCTATAACTGCCCATACAATTTTCTTTGTATTACTTTTTTTGACAGTTGCCATAGTCAAACCCCCAAAATATATATTTATTTCTATTTATATATCATATTTTGCGTACATAGCGACGCACTTATGGCGTAGTGATATTACGAAATCAGTATAATTCCATTTTGTATAATTGTCAATAACAAAATGTATTTTTAAACAAAATTGACAATTTGTTCATATTTACTGCAAAGCCTTAAGGGCTTTTGCTCCAATATCTTTTCTGTAATGAGCACCATCGAAGCGAATCTTTTCCACAGCTTCATAGGATTTGTTGAGTGCATCCTGCAAATCGTTGCCGAGTGCAGTAACGCCGAGAACTCTGCCTCCTGCGGTTACAAGTTTGCCGTCTTGAAGTTTTGTGCCTGCATGATAAACGGTTACACCGTCAAGCTGACCGTTGGTAAGACCGGTAATCTCAATTCCCTTTGGATAAGATTTTGGATAACCGCCCGAAGCCATAATTACGCAAGTGCACGCTCTATCATCCCACTCGATGTCCAAATCTGAAAGAGTGCCATTGTTGATTGCTTCAAAAATGTCGATAATATCAGTTTTAAGTCTTGGCAAAACAACCTGGGTTTCAGGGTCGCCGAAACGGCAGTTATACTCAATTACCTTTGGTCCCTTTGGAGTGAGCATCAATCCGAAGTAAAGACAACCCTTAAAGGTTCTTCCCTCGCTGTTCATAGCTTCAATAGTAGGAATAAAGATTTTTTCCATACATTCCTTGGCAATTTCCTCTGTATAATAAGGGTTTGGAGAAACAGTACCCATACCGCCTGTATTAAGACCCTTATCGCCGTCAAGTGCACGCTTGTGATCCATAGAAGTCACCATAGGTTTTACGCACTTGCCGTCTGTAAACGCAAGAACCGATACTTCAGGACCTGTGAGGAATTCCTCAACAACAACATTGTTGCCCGAGTCGCCGAAAATCTTATCTTCCATAATTTCCTTTACACCTGCAACAGCTTCATCAAGTGTTTCCGGAATGATTACACCCTTGCCGAGTGCAAGACCGTCAGCCTTAATAACGGTAGGAAATTCGTTCTTTTCCTTTATATAATCAATTACATCCGCAGGGTCGTTGAACACCTTGTATTCGGCAGTAGGAATATTGTACTTTTCCATAAGGTCCTTTGAGAAAACCTTTGAGCCTTCAATAATTGCAGCATTTGCCTTTGGACCAAAGGTTGCAAAGCCTGCCTCGTTGAGTGCATCTACCATACCGAGTACAAGCGGGTCATCAGGAGCAACAACTACAAAATCAGCATTTATCTTTTTTGCAAGCTCAACAACACCGTCAATATCGGTTGCGCTGACATCAAAACATTCCGCATCATACGAAATACCGCCGTTGCCAGGACAGCAAGCAATATAATCAACCTTGCTTGACTCCTTTATTTTTCTGATAAGAGCGTGTTCTCTGCCGCCCGAACCTACTACCAATACTCTCATAATATCCTCCGAATATAATCAGTTGTTTTTATTAATAATTCTTGTTTCCTCTGCACCTGTTTCAAGGTCGATATAACGAGTGAAAAGAGAAACCTTGTTGTCCTCATTGAGGTTATCCCAAACCATTTTGGTGAAATCATCAATGCTTTCGTCACCGATTTCAACAGGCGTCGGCTCGCCCTCAAATGACGGAATCGGATCACCGTCACACTTATATGTGTGGATGAAGTGTCCGAGACCTGCTGTTGCAGGATATTCAAAGAAATATCTTACGCACTGTGGCTCGCCGTTGTTTGACTTAAGGATTGACAAATTGTAGTCGCCGTTTGGCTTAACCACACCTGAAATTCTTGGAGTGTAGTTTGGTGCATCAGGCTCAAACTCACGAGTGCGAAGTGCGTGAATGTAGCACTTGCCGTTTGCAAAGCAATCATAAATCGTGTCTGTTTGGTCGCCGTTTGTAACAATTGTTTTGTCCTCAAACTTAAGAACAGGATTGTAAATGATAAGACTTGGATCTTCCATCTTGCTTTCGTCAAAAGCCTTTGTGCGGATACCGCCTCTGTCGTTTTCTTCAAAAATTCTGTTGCGTGAGTTAACCGAACGACCCATAATGAAATAAGCAATTACAGCCTTTTTGCCGTCCTTTGATTTGCCGAGAACAATGCCTCGTCCCGGATATGTATTTGTGTTAAGTTCCTTTGCAAGTGATTCTATATTCATATCTAACCTCAAATAATTTCTGTTTTGTTGCCGTTAATTTTTATTCTGCCCTCGCAGAAAAGTGATACAGCCTTTGGCAAAATTTCCCATTCAGCCTGACGCATAACACGATACTGAAGAATGTCCTCATTATCGCCCTGCTCAACAGGAACAGCCTTTTGCAAAATAATTGCACCGCCATCGGTGATTTCGTTCACAAAATGAGCAGTTGCGCCTGTCACCTTTACACCGCTGTTGAGAACTGCCGTGTGCACCTTTTTGCCGTAAAAACCGTCACCGCAGAAAAGTGGGATAAGGCTCGGATGAATGTTGATAATTCTGTTTTTATATTCGTTGACCAAATCTTCGCCGAGGATTGACAAAAATCCTGCAAGAACGATAAGGTCAATATTTTTGCCGTCAAGTGCTTCAAGCACAGCTTTGTCATAATCAGCCTTTGTATCATATGCTTTTCGGTTGACAACCGTGCTTTCAATACCTGCTTTTTTTGCACGCTCAAGCGCATAGGCATTTTCGTTTGAAGCAAGAACAAAAGTGATTTTGCCGTTTTTGATTTCGCCTCTGTCCTGTGCGTCAATAAGAGCCTGAAGATTTGTTCCGCCTCCGGAAACAAACACTGCTATGTTTAGCATATTTCTACTCCCTTTTCGCCGTCCTTGATTTCGCCGATGATTGTTGCCTGCTCGCCGTTTTCATTAAGAATTCTTACAGCCTCGTCTGCCTTATCGGAATCAACGGCAAGCATAAGACCTGTGCCCATATTGAATGTATTGTACATATCGTGTTCAGGAATGTTGCCTGTTTTTTGGATAAGGTCAAAGATAGGAAGCTTGAAACACTTATCCTTTTCGATAACAGCAAGAGTGTTGTCGTTGAGCATTCTTGGAACATTCTCGTAGAAGCCGCCGCCTGTGATGTGAGAAATAGCGTTTACTCTCACATTGTCCATAAGAGTGAGGAGAGGCTTTACATAAATTCTTGTAGGAGTGAGGAGTGTTTCACCGAGAGTGGTGCCGAGTTCGTCATACTTAACGGCAATAGTTTCGCTGTTGATGTTGAACACCTTGCGAATAAGCGAAAATCCGTTTGAGTGAATACCCGATGATGCAACACCGATGATAGCATCGCCTGCCTTGAGGTGCTCGCCTGAAACGAGCTTATCCTTTTCGCCGATACCAACGGTGAAACCTGCAAGGTCGTATTCCTCATCCGGCATCATACCCGGATGCTCTGCGGTTTCGCCGCCGACAAGTGCACAGCCCGACTGTACGCAACCGTCTGCAACGCCCTTAACAATTTGCTCAATCTTTTCAGGATAGTTCTTGCCGCAAGCAATATAATCGAGGAAGAAAAGTGGCTTTGCACCTGAACAAGCAACATCGTTTACACACATTGCAACGCAGTCGATACCGATTGTGTCGTGCTTATCCATAAGGAATGCAAGTTTGATTTTTGTTCCTACACCGTCTGTACCTGAAACAAGAACAGGATTTTTGTATTCATTAGCCGCAAGTTCAAACATACCGCCGAAACCGCCGATTCCGCCGATTACACCCGGAATGTTGGTTCTCTTAACATGTGATTTGATGAGTTCCACAGATTTGTAGCCTGCTGTTACATCTACGCCTGCTGCTGCATAGCTATCGCTGAAACTTTTTTCCATAATGTATCTCCTTATACCCTACTGTTTTATTTTATATTTCTTTGATTTTTTCTTGAAGAGCCTTGTCTTTTTCAACAACCTGCTTTGCCATATCCTCACGCATAGCAATAAGTTTTTGCATAAGTTCGTCATCACCTACAGCCAAAATCTCCGCTGCGAGCAATGCCGCATTCTTTGCCGCATTTACACCAACTGTGGCAACAGGGATTCCCGGAGGCATCATAACGGTTGCAAGCATTGCGTCCATACCGTCAAGCACCTTTGCCGAACAAGGAATTCCGATAACAGGGAGAGTTGTTGAAGCAGCCAAAACCCCGCCCAAGTGTGCAGCCATACCTGCCGCAGCAATAATTACGCCGAAGCCGTTTGCAATGGCATTCTTTGAAAAGTCGTGTGCAGCCTCAGGAGTGCGGTGAGCAGACATAACTCTGACCTCTGATTCAATACCCAAATCCTTAAGCTGTTTGATAGCCGGAGTAACGATAGGCAAATCGCTGTCCGAGCCCATAATGATTGCAACTTTTTTCATAACATTCTGTCCTTTCCGTATGCCGAAAACACAAACGACATAATTTTCCATTTTAATATAAGTATTATACCTTGTTAACAAATCTTTTTCAATAGTTATATATTATAATATATAAAAAATATAAAGAGCATAAGTGTATATTATGCACTAATGCCCTTTTTGATATATCAAAAACTCGTTGCCGAACTGCCAATAGTTCTCGCCAAGTTCTTCTCTCTTTTCGTGATAATAAATCGCAAAATCCTTCGCATTCACCCAACCGTCACCGTTAATATCGTAACCTTCAAGCGCAATTGTGCCCAAATCATAGCTTCCGTTTTTTGAAACCTCGACTTTTCTGACAGCATTTCCGCCATAGTAATTATTAAAAGTGATGAAGCAATCCTCAAAGGTTCTTATGCTCCAAGTGCCGTCGGGATTTATTTCATATCTTCGGTCGTCCACAGTGATATACGCGTGTGAATACGGTACATCGTGTGAATGTCCGCCAAAATTATCTTCATCCATAACGCATTTGCCTGTTACAATATAGGAATCAGTCGGCACAAAATTATCCTTATAGCTGTCACCGCACAAGATGCAATAATGAAGAGTGTAGCCGTCATCATCAGGAGTCGGCTCAACATATTTTTCCTCATAGCTGTGGTCAATGTGAACAGTGTAATTTGCCGTCTTTTCACCGAACGAAACCGTTGCTTCATTATCTCCGCAAGTGAACGGCTTTTCTTTTTGATTATCAATCAATTTGACATGCTCACCTGCAATGTAATCATCATAATAAAGGCTGTCTACGCTACCGTCGGCAAAGCCCAAATCAATGACAAAATTTGAGAGCATACTTTTGGTGATATTGAATTTTCTTTTATTACCGTACACTTCTCCGTCAACAGCGGAAAAGTTGATTTTTCCGTTATAAATGCTAAAGCCTGTGACCTCTGACGGATAAGCACGCACAGAAAAATCGCCCGTCATTTTGCGTGAGGTGACAAACAAATCATATGTTTTGCCCGCCTCGAATTTTTGCTTGATACAAAAACCGTTTTGGCTTGTGTCTATATCATCATTTTCCGCAACAAGATTTCCGTCAAGATACAGCTTGGCATAAGTGTCGCAACCGCCGACAGAATACAAAATATAAGCCTGTGTTGTTTCAGGTGTAAATGTATAATGAAATGTGCTGTTCAAATTGTCATCGGTAAAGCAATTTGCATATTCAACACCGCATTTAATCGGCACGCTGTCAAGAAGTGTATAGTTAAGTCCATTGCCTATAGCATAGCTTTGTGCAACAGAATCCTTATAAACGCCCATTGTGAATCCGTCAATTTTTTGAGATTGTGAAAAATATCCGAGTGAATTTTTGCCACAAGAAGTGTTCATCGGGATATTTATCTGCTTCAATTTTTCGCATCCGATAAACGCGTTTAATGCAAGGGTTGTTTTTTGAGTCATTGAAGCAAAATTAACTTCACTAAGCTCCGAACACCTGAAAAAGGCATTTCGGCCAATTGCAGTAACAGATGAAGGAATAGTTATACTTTTCAGTTTTTTGCACTGATAAAAGGCACTTTCTCCAATCTTTTTAACCGAACTCGGTATATTAACTTCTTCAAGATAAAAGCAATTATAAAAAGCGTAGTTATCTATTATTTCAACACCGAAAGGAATATCCCATTTTTTCATTTGTCCTGTGCACGAAAGAGAATACCTGCCGATTTTTTTCAATGTTCTCGGCAAAGAAAACGAAGTTGCACGAACCTGATAAAAAAGATAGTTGCCGAGAGAAGTGATACCCTCGCTTACAACAACGCTTTGAATTGCATCGCTATCCCAATTACACCACGGACTGCCGTTTGAGCTGTTAGACATATTCGGAACATCGCCTTTTCCGTTTATATAAAGTGTTTTTGTAGCACCGTCATATTTATAATAAGTGTCGCTGTTGTCGAGCCTTATGCCCAAATCATCGCCTGCATCCGATGCAAACGAAACGCAATCAAATGAAAAAACGGCAGCAACAATCAAAGCCATTGCAAGCAATAAGCTAAAAAACTTTTTCATGTTACCACCTCGTTTCAAAAACTAATCATTTTCCTCAATATGTTCAAGACCCATTTCAATAATCGTGCGCACATGGTCATCGGCAAGGGAGTAAAAAATCGACTTGCCCTCTCGTCTGTTTTTAACAAGTTTGTTTTGCTTGAGAATTCTCAACTGATGAGAAATCGCAGATTGCGTCATATTCAGCTGTTCTGCCAAATCGCAAACGCAAACCTCCTCTTCAAACAAAACAAAAAGTATTCTTATTCTTGTTGAATCGCCAAAGACCTTGAAAAGTTCCGACAAATCATATAATTCGGTTTCGTCAGGCATTTTTGCGCTGACTTTTTCAAGCAGTTTTTTGTGAACGCAAACCGCATCACAGCACTCTGCCGTGCATTGATTTTTATCAAGCATTTTATCACTTCCGCAAATTTTTCTTTTTTATATTATACATAAAATCTTGCATACAGTCAACAACACACAACAACAAAACAGCGTACAGAAAAATTTTCATGTACGCTCTTTTTAAGATTATATTGAAAAGCAAAAATTAATGCCGTGTGTCATCATCGTAACATTCGCAAAAACGAGCGGCAAATGCCGGTTCTTCTCCGCCTGCATAAAGATGACTTATGTCGCCAAACTGTTGTGTTCTGAAAACAGCTGTTCCCTGCTCTCTTTCCTCTGTTATCAAAGTTGTAACCGAGGTTGGCAATGCAACAAAATTATGCCACAAAACCATAGGAGAGCAACCAAAGATGTGCGACAAAATTACACATTCCACACCAAAATGGCAAAACAAAACGATTGTGTCGTGATTTGAATTTTGAACTTCAAACACATTGCCGTTGCGAACATATCCGTGCTCTGCAAGGAGCTTGTCAACCCCCTTGCAAACCTTTTGGTATTTTCTCTCAACATTTCCGCTTTGCATAAGCGGTGTTTTTATCCAATCTTGCGGATTATAAAATGCCGGATTGTCAGTCCATTCTCTCGGAAGTCTGTCCCACGCACCTTTTGTTTCTCCGTTTATTTTTACTTTGCCCTCAAATTCTCTTGCCCAATCAAGCGTTTTTGCCTTGCGGTTGAGCTTTTTGAGTGTTGCTTTAGCGGTATCTTTTGCCCTGCCAAGCGGTGAGCAATAAAAGTTCTTTACATCAAGTTTTACGAGCCTGTCAGACAAAAGTTCCGCTTCCTTCCACCCCTTTGAAGTGAGCGAATCAATTGAATAATCAGGGTCACCGTGACGCACTATAATAAATCTCATAATATCACCTCTGTACAAGGTGATTATATAACATTTTCAGCTTTATGTAAACATCAAATTGCCTGTGTTTTGTGCATTGAAAGTTTGATTCTGTCTGCAATCATAGCAATGAATTCGCTGTTTGTAGGCTTGCCTCTGTTCGACTGAATTGTATAGCCGAAATAAGACGACAGCACCTCAACATCGCCCCTGTCCCACGCAACCTCAATTGCATGACGAATAGCTCGCTCAACTCTTGACGAAGTTGTTGAATACATCTTTGCAATTGTCGGATAAAGTAGCTTTGTAACCGATTCAAGCATTTCTTCATCGTTGATGCTCAAATCAATCGCAGTACGCAAATACTGATAGCCTTTTATGTGAGCAGGCACGCCGATTTGACGCATAATATCGGAAATTACAACCTCAATGTCCCTCTCAACAATTCCGTTCTTTTTCGCCTTGCTTCGCTTCCAATTTGAAAGGCTCTGTACCCTCTTGGCAACCGATGACGGATTTACAGGCTTGATGAAATAATAATCAGCGCCGGCATTGATAATCTGCTGTTCAAAATCTGTACTGTCAACTGCCGAGAATACAATAACGAGTGGCGGATTGCTGACATTTTCTCGGATGTAATCCAAAACCTCAATTCCGTCAAGACCGCTCAAAAAGACATCCATCATTACAGCGTCAAAACTTTGACTCTGCAAAAGTTCGATAACCTTTCTTCCGTCTTTCTTTGTCAATGTCGAGTCAAGTCCGAGTTTTTTCAATTCTCTTTGACATTCCTTGCCAAACGATTCGGAATCGTCAGCGATTAAAATTTTCATAGTTTCGTTCATTTCTTTTACCCCATTTGAAATAATTTTACAACTTTATGTGAATAATATTCACATTTTGTTATATCCACATATTAGCATAAGAATTAGTAAAATGCAATAGTTTTTTCTCATTTAATGTGAATTTTCTTCACATTCGACATTAAGGTGTTCAAGTCATCCAAAGCCGACAATTTTTGCAAACAGGAGCAAAAAGAACAGCTCCCGTCATTGACAAAATCCGATAATCTTGTCACAACACAGAGCTGTTCAATACATTTTTTATTACTTTTTAATTTCTTCTATAATCTGTCTTTCGGTATTCATTGACCTTTGTTTATGATTATAATATCTATAATTCTTCACAACCATACTTATACCGACAACAAGCACAACGACACCGACCGCCATAATAATTTTTAATATATCATTCAGGGTATCGGCAAGGGCGAGGTTATAAACCTCAACATCGGTAAAATGGAATTCGCTCGTATATTTCATTACAATTGCAAAGAACGGCAAAACTGTAAGCGCTTCACCGGCGGTGATAAAGCTAACTCCGATATACTCATATTTTTTATGTCTGCGACCCGAAATAAAATCAATTGCAACAATGCTCAAAGCGAACGCAATTGCGCAAATAAGCATTGCAATCATCGGTTTGTTTGTGTATGTAAGCGCAATGATGATGATATTGTTTGTACTTTCGTCACCGACCGCATTGTTGAACGCATCCGCCGCCAAACAACAAAATTGATTCACTTGCTCGTCTGTTATGGGAATATCATTTTTTTCGCAATAATCCGTGACGGAATCTCTTAAATATTGATACAAAAACTTTGATTCCGAATAATCGGTTTTATATCCCTTTACGATATTATTTGACGCAATGTTCAAAATACTTTTTATATGCTTGCTTGTGATAGCGGAAGTGTATGCCTTTTTTGGAATTCCTGTTTCTTGAGCAACCTTGCCAAACTCATCATAAACGATTTTGAGAGTTTGACTGTTGTACTTTGCATATCTGTGTTGCACAAAGGTGTTTGTTCGCAAAAGCGAAGCGGTTATGCCTGCCGATATAAAAAGTGTGACAGAAGCAGCCATAATAAGTGCAAGAAAATAGCAAATAATTCTTCTGAATCCAACGCTGGCATTTGATGAATTACTCATTTTCCACACCTCGCTCTCCGATTAAATCTGCAATATAAACAGTGTAAAAATACGAATTTTCCTTTTCAAAATCCTTATAAGGCAAGCACATCAAAAGTGAATTTTTCTTCTTCAATCCCTTTATTTCATCACGAGAAACAATGTGTTCAACCCTGCTGATTTTGTAGCTATAAGTGCTGTTTTCGTAGAATTCAATATCAACCGTATCGCCGATTTCAGCCTTATGAAGATTTCTGAATTCTGCGTCAGTATTCTTGCCGATAATCATCACACAACCGTCATTCCACGGTTCGGTTGAACCTTTCAAAAGTGAAGTTGCCATAGTTTTTTCGTTTTCAGAATCATATGTAATTGCACAGCCAAGCGCAACATCCTCCGAACTCAACCAACCCACAAAACGGTTATGCTTCAAATCCGAAAAATCCTTGTACTTTGTCGGAAACATATCGTAGTCCTCAACATTATATTGAGTAACCGCATGCACTTTATCAGTTGCAACCGGCAGGGATTCAATAAATTTAGGCACAACGATTGTGGCAATTATAATCAAAGTCGCAAGAACAAACAACGGATAAACAACCGCTCTTTTGATATATGACGATTTTAATCTATTCATTTCAATCTCCCCAAAATTAATTTATTTAATTATATATTAAAATCAGACAAAATACAAGACACAAGAAAAAAGTGCCATTTCAAAAGAAATGGCACTTTATTATTTGTTTACCGATTATTCTGCATCAGGAGCATAGTAATCAACAAGCTTTGCGAGCTTATTGTACTTTTCAATAGAATTATCAGCAGCGATAGCAAAGAGCTGTTCTGCCTTGCCAGGGAATGATCTCTTAAGAGCAGAGTATCTTGTTTCACCCTCGATGAATTCTACATAGTCAGCTGACGGAGCCTTTGAATCAAGGCTAAATGGATTCTTGCCTTCAGCAATGAGAGCAGGATTGTAACGGAAGAGATTCCAATAACCTGCTGCAACAGCCTTCTTTGCATATTCGCCCATTCTGGCGATTTCTTCATTACATTCATCCAGTTTTCTCTTGGCACTCTTTTCTTCTGCCATAACAGATGCTGTCTCAGCTTTAACCTTTCCTAAATCGCTTTCAAGGTTTCTCATATACTGGTCAATCATCTTCTCAGGGTCCTCACACTTATCTAAAAGTGCGTTGATGTTTGCGCTCATAATATCCTTAAATCTTGTTAAAATACCCATAATATCCTCCCATTCTTTAACACAAGTATAA
>OIYY01001259.1_pt1 | contig 13899 bp, 13 predicted proteins | sample 1588341 | NCBI WGS metagenome assembly OIYY01 (sample SAMN03283287) | human gut metagenome | biome: human-associated habitat; material: feces | host: Homo sapiens | place: Peru | collected 2012
ATATTGGTTTGGTCGCCATTATTTTATAATAAGCTGTATTTAATTGCAATTTTTTTATATAAAATAATGTTGGAGATTTCACCCCAACATTTATTATAGAACCGTTAAATTTGCTTGATTTTTTTTATATATAAATATATTTTTATTGTAATTAAGTACTTGCTATAGTAATATAATGTACTATAGGAGGTGATTAAATAAGTAGTATTATATCAACAGCGTTTACTAACTTTGATCTTAATGAAACTAATAGGGTACAAAATTTATTATTAGCATCTAATGCTATTAATAATGTTATATTAAAACCTGGTGAAGAATTTTCATTTAACGATATAGTTGGTGAAAGAACAGAAGAAAAAGGATATAAGTATGCTGAATCTATTGATGATAAAAAAATTGTAGAAACAGTAGGGGGAGGAATATGTCAAGTTTCTACAACTTTACATATGGCAATCAAAAAAATTCCATTAATGGTTACAGAAGTTCATGAACATTCTATACCGATAGATTATTCTATAAGAGAAGATGAAGCAGCTGTATCTTGGGGAGAATTAGATTTTAAATTTATAAATACTTACAATAGTAGTATAAAAATAGAAACAATAATAGATATGACTTCTGGAAAAGTCATTGTTAATATATATAAAATATAAAAAATTAAGCGGAGATTACAAGAGTAACTCCGCTTAATTATATTAATAAGAAGTTTAAACTATTTTGTTCAAGATCAGATATAGCTTTTTTTATTCTTTCTTTTGCCTCTTCACCAGTAGACGATGATTTAATATAATCCAAAACTTCTTCTTTACTATACTTATCTAAATTTGAATAGAATTTCATAGCGTTTTCATTCATTGCAAGTGAAAAGCTAAAACCAATTGGTAATTCTTTAGAGTTTTCCATTAAAACATCTCCTTTTATATATTATTATGTGCTGATAATATAAATCAATTCATTAATGCGCGAATTTATATTTCTTTGTACAAAAAATGTTGATTTAAAAAAAATTATAAGATATAATACTTAAAAGGTGGATATATGGGGAAAAATGAGAAAATATACAAATTATACAGAATGTTTGGATACGATTATTTGTTCTATAGTACAATAATCTTTTTATTTGTTACGATAACAAAAAATATTAGCGTTGGTCAATATATGTATTTGTGTTCAATATATGCTATATTTTTTGCAATATTTCAAATTCCTTTAAATTACGTAGTAGAATCTCTAGGATTGAAAAAGAGTAATATGCTCGGTAATTTTTGTTTAATAATACACATTTTATTTTATATATTTTTTAAACAGTTTATATTTTTAGCAATTGCGGAGGTTTTCTGTGCACTTGGATTTGCTTTAAAAGGATTGACCGAAACACAATTACTATATGCATCACTAAAGAAAACTGGAAGGACTTCAAAGTTTGCAAAATTAGAAGGAAAAGGTGTATCTAGATATTATTATTTAGAAGCTATAGGATCAATTTTTATAGGATATTTATTTACAATAAATTCTTATATACCAATTTGTCTTACATTAACAACTGTAATAATTTCATTTATAATTTCAACTAGATTTGAAGATATACATGTTGATTTAAGTTCGGATTATTCAGGAATAAAATCTTATTTAAAAGGATTTAAAAAGATATTAAAAAGTCAAAGATTAATATCAATTTTTATATTTGCATTTTTCATGACTGGATTTATAGAGGTTGTTAAAACACTTCAAAAGAGTGTAATTGTAGAGCTTCAATTTTCGCCTACAATATACACAATAATAATGGCATTACTTACACTATGCGTTGGTATTGGTTCTAGAATGCAAGAAAAGGCGGAAAAAATTACAAAAAGAAAAACACTTACAATAGTAAGTTTAATAATTTCTCTATCTGTTGTAACTGTAGGGTTAGTAAACTCATTTTCAACAAATATGGATGCTAATGTATTAGTATCAGTATTAATATTATCTTTATTTAATCTTTTCCAAGGAATATACAGAATTTCTGTAAAAAAATATCTTAATAATTTTACAACTTCAGATATTAGAGGAAAAATCTTGGCAATATTCTATATATTTGAAGGATTGGGAAGATCATTGTTACTATTTATAAGTGGAATTATTGTAGATAATATTGGTACAAATTCAACTTGTATTTATTCTGGTATTACAATATTTGTAATAGTTGGTCTAATACTAAAATTCATGAAGACTAGATTAGGACTAGATCCAAATGAATACAATAAATCAGATTTGTGTGGTAAGACACCATCAGAATTAACAAAATAAATTAATATTAATATAATATGAATAGGTGATGTATATGCAACAATTATTCATAGAGTCTTTAATACTAATATTAGCATTGTTTGGAATTTTGATTACTATATTTCAAATATTTTGCTATAGAACAGAAAGAAAACTTTATTATAAGGTAATAAGGGTGAAGGACAAAGTAGGAAAAAACATTGAAATAATAATAAGTGCGGATGACTATGATGCTAATGTAGAAAAAATAATAGAAGATGCTGTGTCTCAATATTACGTAAAAAATTAAAATAGTTGTTAATAATATACAGTAAATAAGGTCAAATTATACATTATATTTGACTTTATTTTTTTTATTGTGTAAAATTACTAATTAGAGGTGTTATAAATGTATTCACATTTTAAAGGAATAATTGAAAATATAGAAAATGATAAAATAGAAATCGATGTAAATTCAGTTGGATATGAAATATATATGCCAACTAGTGATATTAATGACATAAGTGTTGGACAAGAATGTAAAATATATACACATTTAAATGTAAGAGAAGATGATATGAGACTTTTTGGATTTTTATCTAGAGAGTCAAGAAATTTCTTTAGAAAGTTAATTAGTGTCAGTGGTGTGGGACCAAAAGTTGCTCTTGGCATAATATCTAATATATCTGTAAGCGATATGTGTATAGCAATTGCAACAGAAAATTTAGTATGTTTAAAGAGTATACCAGGAATTGGCCCTAAAATGGCTCAAAAGATTATATTTGAATTAAAAGATAAAGTATTGAATGATACATTAGAAGAAAAAACAACTAAGAGTAAGGAAGTATCTAATACTAATGTACTTGAAGCTATTACTGCACTACAAGTTTTAGGATATTCAGAAAAACATATAAAAGATGTTATAAATAGAATTGATATTACAGATGATAAAGTAGAAGATATTATAAAGAAAGTATTGAAAGAAATGTAAATAATGTAAAAATTGTGAAAAAAGTAGACAATTTTTGCACTTTGTGATATATTTTGTTAAAAGGCGTAGTTCGCCCGAAAGGAAAAAACATATGATAGAATTTTTAGGAGTAAGTAAAAAATATGATCATGGAGTAACAGCTTTAGATAATATAAATTTAAAAATAGAAAAAGGTGAATTTGTATTTTTAGTTGGACCTTCTGGGTCAGGAAAAACAACATTCTTAAAGTTAATGATAAAAGAAGAGGATGCTACATCTGGAAAAATATTAATAGATTCTACAGATGTAACTAAAATGAAACAAAAGGAAATACCTTATCTTAGAAGAAAAATAGGATTTGTTTTCCAAGATTTTAGACTTTTATATGATAGAACAGTAGCTGAAAATATTACTTTTGCGTTAAGAGTAATAGAGGCTTCTGAAAGAGAAATAAAAAATCAATTAAAATCAGTTCTTGAAATGGTAGGTCTTTCAGGTAAAGAAAATTTTTATCCAAATCAACTATCTGGTGGTGAACAACAAAGAATAGCGCTTGCTAGAGCACTTGCTACTAAACCACCAATAATAATAGCTGATGAACCTACAGGAAATCTAGATCCTGCTACAGCTGATGAAATATTTAAAACTCTTTTAGAAATTAATTCTAGAGGAACAACAGTTATAGTAGTTACTCATGCCAAAGATGTTGTTAATAAAATAAGTAAGAGAGTAATAGCTTTAGATCATGGTAAAATAGTTAAAGATGATCAAAGGGGAGGATACTAAAGATGACAACAAAGATGTATTTAATAAAAGAAGGTTACGATAATTTAAGAAAGCATTCTTCAAAAACATTTTCTACAATGCTTATTATATGCGCAACAATGACAGTACTTGGAATTTTTATAATTTTGTTTCAAAACGTAAATACAAATGTTGCAACTATGAGAGCAGAGCAAGGTTTGCAAGCTTTTATAGAAGACTCTGCTACTGATGATGACATTGATTATATAAGAGATGAAATAAATAATATTCCTGGAGTAAAAGAAATAACTTATTTAAATAAAGAAGATGCTTTTGAGGATGCAAAAGAACAATTTAAAGATCAAGAATATTTCTTGGAAGGATTAGACAAATTAAAGATATTCCCTGCTTCTTTTGTAGTTAAATTTACAGATATAAATCAAAGTCAACAAGTAAAAGATGCAGTAGAGAAAATTGATGGAATTTATAAAGTAAAATATAATAATGTAACAGTTGAAGCTGTAGCTTCAATTTCAAAAGTAGTTAATATTTTCTTATTATCTATTGGAGGAGTAATGCTTGTTATAAGTATTTTTATAATATCAAATACTATAAAACTTGCAGTTTACTCTAACAAAAGAGAAATTTTAATTATGAGATATATAGGTGCTACGAATAAATTCATAAAAACACCTTTCATAGTTGAAGGTGCAATTATGGGATTACTTTCAGCAGCTATATCATTTATGGTTATATCATTAGGATATGTACTAGCTTATGCTAAATTACCGCAAGTGGGATCTTCTCTAGGTGTGTTTGGATTTGTTCCATATAGTAGTTTGTGGTATATAATTTTGGTGGCATATATAGTACTTGGACTTTTCATAGGAATATTTGGAAGTAGTATTTCAATAAAAAAATATTTAAAAGTTTAGAGGTGGTAATATGAAATTAAAAAAAGTAATAGCATCATTTACGACTTTTACAATTATATTTTCTTTATACAATAATATATTTGCTTCTAAAATAGATGATTTGAACAACCAATTAAAAAATATACAGGCTCAAAAACAAAATGCAAAATCACAATTGTCAAATGTTGATGAGCAAATTCAACAGGATATGTATGATTTATCTGAATTAGAATCAAATGTTGAAGAATATACTGTAAAATTACAAATTTTACAAGCTAAAGTAGATGATGTAAATAAAAAATTAGAAGAATATGAAGATGCACTTCAAAATTCATCTCAAAAATATAATAGCGCAGAAGAACTTTATGCAACAAGATTAAGAGCAATATACGAAAATGGTGTTCCTTCTGTTATAGAAATATTACTATCTTCAAAAGGAATTTCTGACTTTTTCTCAAGAATGAATGTTTACACTAGTATATTAGAATATGATAAATCTTTAGTTGGAAATATAGAAGGACAAAAAGAGTATATTGATTATGTGAAAAAAGACGTGGAAGTGCAAAAATTGCAATTAGAACAATTAAAATATGACGTTGAAAAATCAACAAAAGCATTGGCAGATGCTAAAACTGCACAAGAAAATAAACTAGAAGAATTAAAATCTTCAAAAACAAAGCTAGAGGCTTTGACAAAAGAATTATCAAACCAAGAAAAAGAAGCGTCTGCAGCAATTGCTACAGAAATCAAGAACATGAAGAACGTTGATACAACTTTTGATGGTCAATTTACATGGCCAGTTCCAGGATTTAATATAATAACAGCAAGATATGGAGTTACTTATAGTCCATTTGGAAATGTTAGTACACATACAGGAACTGATATTGCTGGATCTGGTATAGCAGGTACACCAATACTTGCAATTGAATCTGGTACAGTAGTAAAAGCACAATATGGATCAACAGGTTATGGTAATCACGTTATAATAGATCATGGTACAAATTCTTCAGATGGAAATAACTACAAGAGCTTATATGGGCATGCAGTTACTCTAAATGTTACTAAAGGACAGAAGGTAAATAGAGGCGATGTAATCGCTTATGTTGGAAGTACAGGATATTCAACTGGCCCTCACTTACATTTAGAAATTTATAAAAATGGAGCAAGAGATGATGCAATAAAATATTATCCAAATATGAAATTTGTATTTAATTATTAATGAAATATCACAGAAAGATTACAAAACGGTTAAATTTTAATAATTTACTTGACATATTTTTTCTTTTATTGCATAATAAAATTAGATTGTTAGTCATAGGGGGTTAATTTTATATGGGCGCAGCAATAATAAACAAGTTCATGGATATGATAGGAATGGGAAACCAAGACGATGAATATGAGAATGATGACGTAGAAATGGAATACGATAATGATAATGAAGTAGAAGAGGAAGCTTACGAAAAACCAGTTTCTAAATCTAGAAGATCTTTCAGTGAGATTCAAGAAAGTCCTTATTCTGCTAAAAATTATCAGTCTAAGGTTATACCAATGAATACAGCTGTTTCATCTTCTAAGATGGTAATTAGTCAACCATCTTGTTATGAAGATGTTCAAGAAATAGGCGAATATTTAAAAAATAAAAAATCAGTTATAATTAATTTAGAAAGTGTAAGCAAAGAAGAGGCTAGAAGAATTTTAGACTTCTTAAGCGGAGCTGCTTTCATGGTTGAAGGTACTATACAATCAGTTTCTAACTTAATTTATTTGATTGCACCAAGAAATATAGAAATACAAAATGATGCTGAAAGAGGTCAATATAAGCAACAACAAAAAATGTCATTTTCTTGGCTTAAGTAGTTTTTAACACAGGCTTCTTAGCCTGTGTTTGTGTTTTATAAGGGGGAATTTTTGATGCTAACACCAGTAGATATAGAAAATAAAATGTTTAAAAAAGTAAAACTTGGCGGATATGATATTGATGAAGTTGAAGATTTTCTAGAAGTTGTAATTGAAGATTACGAAAAACTATATAAAGAAAATGCTGAATTAAAAAATAAATCAAATACAATGCAAGATTCAGTAACTTATTATAAATCAATTGAAGATGGTATTAATAAAACTATTGAAAGCGCTCAAAATCAAGCTGATAGTATAAAGAAAACAGCTATGAAAGAGGCTGAAACAATAAAGGAAAAAGCTGAGATTGATGCTAAGAAAAATCTTGAGCAAATTAAGTTAGATATCCTTCAAGCTGAAAAAGATTTAGAAGAGCAAAAAAAGTTAATGCAAATTTACAAAATAAAAGTTACTGCAATGCTTGAAGCTCAACTTAAAATTTTAAATGAAGAAGACTAAAATAATAGGTTAAATAAACCAGTATTCCTGTTGAATACTGGTTTTATTCTATAATGTTTCTTAAAATATTGAAAAAGTACCAAATATGTGATAAAATTATATATACTATATTAAATTTTAGAAATGGAGAAAAATATGTTTGATAAATTAGAAGGATTATTAAATAAATATAATGAACTAACAGAGAAAATATCTGATCCAGATGTTATATCAGATCAAAACACTTGGCGTAAACTTATGAAAGAACAAGCCATGATAAAAGATGTTGCGGATAAATATAAAGAATATAAAGAAGTAAAAAAACAAATGGATGAAGCCAAAGAATTAATGTCTGATCCGGATATGAAAGAAATGGCTGAAGAAGAATACTATTCTTGTAAAGAGTCTTTAGAGAAAATGGAAGATGAATTAAAGATTTTATTACTTCCTAAAGATGTAAATGATGATAACAACGTTATAATAGAAATTAGAGGCGGCGCAGGCGGTGAAGAAGCGGCTTTATTTGCTTATAATTTATACAGAATGTATACAATGTATGCTGATTTAAAGAGATGGCAAGTAGAAGTTATAGATATTAATGAAACTGGAATAGGTGGAATTAAAGAAGTATCTTTTATGATAAAAGGAAAAGGTGCATACAGTAGATTAAAATTTGAAAGTGGAGTTCATAGAGTTCAAAGAGTTCCGGAAACAGAAGCTAGTGGAAGAATTCACACATCAACAGTTACAGTTGCGGTTTTACCAGAAGTTGAAGATGTTGAAGTAGAAATTAACCAAAATGATCTAAGAATAGATACTTATAGATCAAGTGGTGCTGGTGGACAACACGTAAATAAAACTTCATCTGCTATTAGAATAACTCATATTCCTACAGGTATAGTTGTTGCTTGCCAAAATGAGAGATCTCAACTTCAAAATAAAGAAACTGCCATGAAAATGCTAAGATCTAAACTTTATGAAAAGAAACAAGAAGAACAAGAAAGAGAACTTACTACTACAAGAAGACTACAAGTTGGTAGTGGTGATAGAAGTGAAAAAATAAGAACTTATAACTATCCTCAAAGTAGGGTTACAGATCATAGAATAAATTATACTATGTATCAATTAGAAAGCTTTATGAATGGTAATATAGATGAAATGGTTGAAGCTTTAATAACTGCCGATAGAGCTGAAAAATTAAAACAAGGTGAAATAAAATAACAGTACAAAAGTACTGTTATTTTTAATTTTCCCATTCGTAAGAGTAGCATTTTCTTGAGTATACTTCAGGAACCTTTCTAAATGTGTTGGAAGGAAGTGAGGCCTTTGAATACTTAAAAAATAAAATTGCTTCTGCTACACTTAATCTTATGGTGTCATCTGGAGTTACTGGTTTTAGATAATGTAATTTTGCTTTTGCACTGTAAATTTCTTTAATCTTAGCTTTTTCTTCAACCGGAACTATAGGGCTCTTCTGGATTGATGGATATACTTCAAAAAATACATCTGCACTAACTAAAATAGAATCTTTACTGTGCATGGTGGTTAAATCTTCGAATGTTACGAATAATTTAGTTTGTTCTACAAAAACTTTTTTAGCCATTTAGATTCTCCTTTCAAATTATTTTAGGACTATATTTCTTTACATAATTATAACATGGATGTCAATAGAAAAAATGTCAAAAAAATATTTAAAAAATGTCATAATTTATTTGACATGACTATGTAATTGTGGTATAATATTCTAAATTATTTCTTAATGAAAATTACTATGTAAACTATAATACGAAGGATGGTTGAATAGTTGAGGAAAAATGTTTTGATAAAATGTTATTAAAGATGTATAAGAGTTTCAAATTAGTTGTTATGTAAACTAATTTGGATTTTTGTCGTCTTTTTTAATATTGTAATAATTGGGGGTATACAAATGGTTCATGAAGTAAAAAATGGAAAAGCAGTTAGAAAAAGTTTTTCAAAGATTAAAGAGGTAATCGATATACCTGATTTGATAGATATTCAAAAACAATCATATGAATGGTTTTTGAAATCTGGACTAAAAGATGTATTAGCTGATGCTTCTCCTATAACAGATTTCTCAGGAAATTTGATGTTAGAGTTTGTCGACTATAGATTAGAAGAAGAAACTAAATATAGTATCGAAGAAGCAAAGGAAAGAAATACAAGTTACTCTTCAAGATTACAAGTTCAAGTTCGTTTAATAAATCGTGAAACAGGCGAAATAAAAGAACAAGAAATTTTCTTGGGGGATTTACCTATTATGACTGATAGCGGTACATTTTTAATAAATGGCGCAGAGAGAGTTATAATTTCTCAATTAGTTCGTTCTCCAGGTGTTTACTACACTTCTGAGAGAGATAAAATGGGTAAATTTATTTACACAGCTACAGTAATGCCTAACCGTGGTACTTGGATAGAGTATGAAAATGATTCTTCAGATATGATATATGCTAGAGTTGATAGAACAAGAAAAGTTCCTGTTACTACTTTAGTAAGAGCTTTAGGTATCGAAAGTGATGCGCAAATTTCAGAACTTTTTGAAGATGATCAAATTAATGAAATGTTGTATAAAGATACTATAAAAACAACTGATGAATCACTTCTTGAAATATACAAAAAATTAAGACCTGGTGAGCCTTTACACGTTGAAGCTGCTAAGAGCCTTTTATACGGTTTATTGTTTGAAGAAAGAAGATATGATCTTTCAAGGGTTGGAAGATATAAATATAATAAAAAATTAAGTATTGCAACTAGAGTCGAAGGTATGACTGCTGCAGAAGATGTTGTTAATACTGAAACAGGAGAAATAATTGTAAGCGAAGGTGAAGTTATTTCTCATGAAAAAGCTTTAGAAATAAAGAATTCAGGAATAAATGTAGTATACGTTAAAAAAGATGATAAAAAAGTAAAAGTTATAGGAAATAATACAGTTGATATTTCTGCATATCTTGGAATGGATATTGATAAAGAAGTTATCAAAGAAGAAGTATATTTCCCAGCTTTAAAAGAATTACTTGATTCTTTAGGTGACGTTAAAGAAGAAGAATTAAGAAAGAAAATAAGACTTAATAGAGAAAAATTAGTTGTTAAACATGCTACTGTAGATGATATAATAGCATCTATTAACTATTTCATAAACTTCAAATATGGAATGGGTGAAATAGATGATATAGATCACCTAGGTAATAGACGTGTTAGATGTGTTGGTGAATTGCTACAAAACCAATTTAGAGTTGGTCTTGCAAGACTTGAAAGAGTTGTTCGTGAGAGAATGGCAACTCAAGACTTAGATATTGCTACACCACAAACATTAATTAATATAAAACCAATTGTTGATGTTTTAAGAGAATTCTTTGGAAGTTCTCAATTATCACAATTCATGGATCAAATTAACCCACTTGCTGAACTTACTCATAAAAGAAGAATATCAGCTTTAGGACCTGGTGGTCTTACACGTGATAGAGCTGGATTTGAGGTTCGTGACGTTCACCATACACATTATGGTAGATTATGTCCTATTGAATCTCCAGAAGGTCCAAACATTGGTCTTATATCTTCATTATCTACATTTGCAAAGATTAATAGATATGGATTTATCGAAACTCCATATAGAGTAATAGATAAAGAAAAAGGAATAGTTACTGATGAGGTTGTTTATTTAACAGCTGATGAAGAAGATAAATATATAGTAGCACAAGCTAATGAACCTCTTGATGAAGAAAATCATTTCTTAAATAAAAGAGTAAAAGTAAGACATCAAGATGAAATCTTAGAAATTGAAAAAGATAAAGTTGATTTGATGGATGTATCTCCAAAACAACTTGTATCTGTTGCAACAGCTATGATACCATTCCTAGAAAATGATGACGCAAAACGTGCTCTTATGGGTTCTAACATGCAACGTCAGGCAGTTCCTTTAATAAGATCAGATAGTCCTATTGTTGGAACAGGTATTGAATATAAAGCAGCTGTTGATTCGGGTATAGTTATCACTGCTAAAAATGATGGAGTGGTATCTTATGTAAGTGCTAATAAGATAATTATTGATACTAAAACAGGTAAAGATGAATATCATCTAATTAAATATCAACGTTCTAACCAAGGTACTTGTATAAACCAAAAACCAATTGTTCTAAAAGGTGAAAAGGTTAAAAAAGGTGATGTTATTGCCGATGGACCTTCTACAGATAAGGGTGAACTTGCTTTAGGTAAAAATATTTTAGTAGGATTCATGACTTGGGAAGGTTATAACTACGAAGATGCTATACTTATTTCTGAAGATCTTGTAAAAGATGATGTACTTACAACTATTCATATAGAAGATTACGATTGTGAAGCTAGAGATACAAAATTAGGACCTGAAGAAATAACAAGAGAGGTACCAAATGTTGGTGATGATGCATTAAAAGATCTAGATGAAAATGGTATTATAAGAATAGGTTCTGAAGTCGTTCCTGGTGATATATTAGTAGGTAAAGTTACTCCTAAGGGAGAAACTGAACTTACAGCAGAAGAAAAATTATTACGTGCAATCTTTGGTGAAAAAGCTAGAGAAGTAAGAGATACTTCACTTAGAGTTCCACATGGAGAAGCAGGTACTATAGTAGATGTAAAAATATTTACAAGAGATAATTGTGATGAATTATCTGCCGGCGTTCATAAAGTAGTAAGAATATATATTGCTCAAAAGAGAAAAATCTCAGTTGGTGATAAACTTGCTGGACGTCATGGTAACAAGGGTGTTATTTCTCGTATACTTCCAAGAGAAGATATGCCATACTTAGAGGATGGAACACCTTTACAAATCGTATTAAACCCACAAGGTATACCATCTCGTATGAATGTTGGTCAGGTTTTAGAATTACATCTAGGATATGTTGCTAAATCACTTGGTTGGAAGATTGCAACACCAGTATTCGATGGTGCACATGAAAGTGATATAAGAGAATTATTCGAAAAACAAGGATTAAATCCAAATGGTAAGTTCAAAGTATTCGATGGTAGAACAGGTGAACCTTTTGATAGAGAAGTAGCAGTAGGTTATATGTACATGTTAAAACTATATCATATGGTTGAAGATAAAATTCACGCTCGTTCTATTGGTCCATATTCTTTAGTAACACAACAACCATTAGGAGGTAAAGCTCAATTTGGTGGTCAGAGATTTGGTGAAATGGAAGTTTGGGCTCTTGAAGCTTATGGTGCTTCATATACATTACAAGAAATTTTAACAGTAAAATCTGATGACGTCGTTGGAAGATTAAAAACTTATGAAGCTATTGTAAAAGGCGAGAATATTCCTACACCAGGAATTCCGGAATCATTTAGAGTATTAACTAAAGAACTACAAAGTTTAGGACTTGATTTGAAAATGTATAGAGAAGATCAAGAACTAGAACTTAAAGAATCAATGGAAAATGATAACGATGGCGTAGAGCCAAACTTTGATGAAGAAGAACCGGCTATGGAAGTGACTGATGATGATTTTGCAGGTATGACTCTAGAAGATGAAGATGGCGAAGTATATGATAATGATGATGATGATATAGACGATGGTGACGAAGAATAATATCATCTTATAGAATATTTGTAAAAATATAAGATATAGGGAGGATAGAAAATGCAAGATTTAGAAAATTTTGATAGATTAAGTATAGGACTTGCATCTCCAGAAAAGATCAGAGAATGGTCAAAAGGAGAAGTTAAAAAGCCAGAAACTATCAATTACAGAACACTTAAACCAGAAAGAGATGGACTTTTTTGCGAAAAAATCTTTGGACCAACAAAAGATTGGGAATGTTATTGTGGAAAATATAAAAAAGTAAGATATAAAGGAATAATTTGTGATAGATGTGGCGTTGAAGTAACTAAGAAAAAAGTTAGACGTGAAAGACTTGGACATATAGAATTAGCATGTCCAGTCTCTCATATCTGGTTCTTTAAAGGTATTCCTGGAAGAATGGGATTAATTCTTGATATTTCACCAAAAGCTCTAGAAAAAGTATTATATTTTGCTTCATATATAGTAATAGATCCGAAAGATACTGGATTTAGCAAATGTGATGTTTTAAATGAAAAAGAATACAGAGAAGCTGTAGAAAAATATGGAGCTAATGCATTTAAAGTTGGAATGGGTGCAGAAGCTATAAGAGATCTTTTAAAAGAAGTAGATCTTTTAAAATTACAAAAATCTCTAAGAAAAGAGCTTGAAAAGGTACAAGGTGCTAAAAGAGCTAAAATAATAAAGAGACTAGAAACTATTGATGCATTCATTGATTCTGGAAACAGACCTGAATGGATGATATTAGAAGTTTTACCAGTAATCCCACCTGAATTAAGACCAATGGTTCAATTAGATGGTGGAAGATTTGCAACTTCTGATTTAAATGATCTTTATAGAAGAGTTATAAATAGAAATAACAGATTAAAAAGATTATTAGAATTAGGTGCTCCAGAGATAATTGTAAGAAACGAAAAGAGAATGTTACAAGAATCTGTAGATGCATTAATAGATAACGGAAGACGTGGAAGACCAGTAACAGGTGCTGGAAATAGACCATTAAAATCTATTTCAGACATGTTAAAAGGAAAACAAGGTAGATTCCGTCAAAACTTATTAGGAAAGAGAGTTGACTATTCTGGACGTTCAGTTATCGTTGTTGGACCAGAAT
>OIYY01001262.1_pt1 | contig 13849 bp, 11 predicted proteins | sample 1588341 | NCBI WGS metagenome assembly OIYY01 (sample SAMN03283287) | human gut metagenome | biome: human-associated habitat; material: feces | host: Homo sapiens | place: Peru | collected 2012
AGCCTGCCTTTAAGCATTATCCTCTGAATATCTGTACCCAATAATATTCATACTCAGTATTTTCATCACAACAATAGCCAACACCCAACTCCTTAAATTCAGGATTTAAAATATTAGCCCTATGTCCTTCGGAATGCATCCATTGATCAACAACACCTTCGGGAGTACCTCTTCCCGCGGCAATATTTTCACCTAAAGTATTATTTTTATTTTTTACAATGGAAAAGCATCTGCTGCCGTCAGGTCTTGTATGCGACATAAGCTGCGTTATTTCAACAGCTCTGATTGCCGCACTATCCTGCAAATCAGCTGCAAGAGTTAAGGGAGCAACCCCAACCTTGCCACGCTCAGTATTGCACAGCTCCAATACTCTTACAGCAAAAGCAGGAGCATTCAGCGCCGGTTCGCCATGAAATTTTTTATTCTTATGATGAGCAAAAAGCTCAGCCAGCGGATTACGTCTTTTCTGCCAATCTCTCGCCTGCTTTTCCAAGGCATATTTACGCTGATTTACTATGCGGTCACGTTGAGCAGCCTGTTTTTGTCTGGATGCCATCGAATGTCTGGCAAAATCATTACTGCCTGCTGCCGCAGCACTATTTGTCATTGATATGACAGTGATAAAGCAAAACGCAATTAAGCATATTACCGTAAAAAACTTTTTCATTTCTCTCTCCATAAAATAAATTCATTATTCTGCAGTAAAGCTATGATTATCCTAAATACCCCATTCATCAACGGAATATAACAGGAAATCCTTTTCTGCATCTTCCTTACGGCTCACGCGCCACAACCATTGGCCGTCAGCAGTCAGGCGCTCATATTCTTCTGCCAAAGTATATGCCGGTGAATATTTTCCGCAAATACTGTTTATACGCTTTACTGTCCTTGCAGCCGCATCATAGTCCTGCAAAAGCACATAGGCCAATAATCTCGGAAGCAAAGTATCTGCTTCACTATATTGGTTTTTATTCCGTTCCAGCAGCTTTAAGGTCTTCCCGGCATATAAAATAGCTCTGCTTTTATAGTTCTCATAATCAGGATAATAGCGGGCATCACCGGCATAGCAGGCTATGGCATACTGCAAACTTAACGTTACGCTGTCGGGATAATCTTTAAGCTGCTTCTCATATAGCGTGCATGCTTGTGCAAAGTAATTTTTTGCGTAACTCAAACCGCCGCGATGACGATAAATCTGCGCCGCCAACAGCCTATATTCCGCACTTTCCGGAATAATCGCCAACGCAAGATTAATATTTTTTATTGCTTCCGTATATTTTGCATTTGCAGTCCGTTTATCTGTTGTCGCTCTGGCCTCCCTGTAAGCTGTCAGCGCCGCCCCTGCGTACTCATACGCTTTATTGCAGCCGGAAGCATAAATTACTCTTCCCTGAGCATCGTACAAGCAATTATAGGCTGCAGCAGCTTCAGCATCCGCTTCAACATTATCAGCAATATTATTAGCCAAGCAAGTATTCATAGCGCAAGCACAGGATAAAACCAATACCAACTTTTTCAGCATAGCTCTCACCTTCTATCAGTAAAAAAGGAATGCTCTTTAATGCGAGCATTCCTTTCGTCATTGCCGTTTATTTTACAAAAGCAACTGCTTTATTTTCCAGCATACCGGATTTTTCATTAGCATATAAAATTTTATCGCCATCTTCTACACTAACAACAACGTTAACCGGATTTACGGAATTAGCACCACCGCGAACGCTCACAGCCTTCACAACCAACGGATTTACACCGGCACGGGAATTAACGGTTGCGGTCTGCAAATCGTTATAGTATTCTACCATGCCCTTGCTTATAGCAAAGTCCTTATCAATATTACGCATGCCGTAAATCGCACGGCCGTTAACATCATAAATAACCGGAGAGAAGGTACCCTCCAAGCCTAAGCCGGTAGCATCTACAACAACACCGGTATAGGAAGCAGCTTCAGCCTGTACCTCCGGAGCAGGAGTATAATCTTCGCTTATTTCAGGCGCTTCTTCAGGCAGAATTGTTTTTTGTGCTTCCGGTACAGCAATTGTTGCAACACTCTTCACGCCATACAGAGGAATAGCCATTCTGACAGTGTAGCTGCCGTCATCATTAGCATATTCCTCAACTATACGAGCGCCTTGTACCAATGCTTTGATTTTGGTATTTACAATATCGCTTTCAATTGCTAAATCACGCATAGAGGTTTCTGCATCAATCTGAACGCCTTTAATAGTTTCTGCCAGCTGACGATAAGCATCAACAACAGCGGCACGGCGCGCAAGTGCAGCACCGCGTGCAGCAGGCACGTTTTCCGGAGGCAGGCCTACACCCCATGCTTCAGCATCAGCCTCAGCACCCTTTTCCCAGTTTACAGAGCCTTTAACATTTTGCTGCACATTTACCTGTACGGATACATCATCCGCACTTGCAACAGCAGGTGCAATACCTGTTAAAGACATGGACAGACCAAGTACGACAGCAGCGATTAAATTTTTCTTTGAATACATTGTTAACATCTCCTCGTATAATATATTTGTAAGCAACATCCGCCGTTAAGTTACCAGCAAAATTTGTTCTTTGACAACTTCATAAGGCTATCCCAACAGGCTCTCCTGATGCTTTCCAGCTTATTTTAATCTGTAATCGTTAGGAGCATAGAGAGTATATCCTTTATTCATCTTAGCTAACCTAGCCCATGTATACCAATTTAATTGAATTGTGTTTCTGTTATCAGCATTCGCTTCATAAAAGTCACAACCACCATCATATACCCCAGCTAAAATTGCAGAATGAGGTTTTGCAGCATCTCCAGAAGAATTTGTGGAATACCTGCGCCCCATTTGTACAAAATACCCAGGCTTAGCTTGTCTGAAAAAGTTTTTCACAGTATTTACTTCATCGGGAGCAAAATCTGCAATTCTAGCTACTTTGAAAGAACCTTCAAATCTTAACGCCCCGAAATTATCATTTGTATGTCCAGATATCTTTTGTACTCCAGGAAACAAATACGTATAAACTTTATTGGCAAATCCTCTGCAGTAACTTAACCCAGTATACTTTGCTCCGTTTTTATATCCATTTAAATTAGACTTCATCCAATAAATGCGATTTTTTACTTGAGTAGTAGCATTTAATTTAGTTGCATTCTCTACACCACGTATCACTCCAGAAGAAATGGTATTTTGTTGTGAACCTTTGTCTTCGTTCAGCCCCTTCACGGCAGTTCGTTCTACGTAGCGTTCTCTCGTTGCACCGTTGTCGGCCCAGTAACGAATAAAATAGGACTTCGCATTTTCTCCCAATACTTCTATATCGGAGCCGCTGGTTACCCAACCTGCTCTCGCACCTCGCAAATCAGGATTGTTGTATGTATTTGCTGTATATCTTGCTGTAGCCTTCCATACTCCGTAGGATGTTTGCTCCTGCTTTTTATCCTCTCTTTGCACAGGCTTCACAATAGAATTCTTGTTAATCTCATTATTATTTACCTGCTGCTTACCCGCCTGCCGTGCATCCCAACAATCCCAATACGGAGCCCAAGCCATTTTATAGCCACCGTTGTTTAATTTATAAATAAACTGCCTGCTTTCTCCGGATTCAGACACCACAAGAAGCGTTTCATTATCGTTAAAGGAACCAAACTTTTTGCTATGGTCAGGGCCGGTATATGTATTGGTATTTGCTTTTGGCGAATAACGCTCCTGATTAGCAAAGCCTATATTATTTACCAAATCATCTGCTCTGAACCATCTGCTTACTCTGCCGTTGCCGACAGGATAAGAACCATATGCCCAGCCATCGCTTCTGATTTGCGTTACCACAACATAATCACCGGGATCAATCCAGCCTTTTTGTACACCGTTAGGCTGTAAATAACAATTCATTTTTTTTACGGCATAGGTTTGCAACGGCACTCTGTCGGCAGGAATACTTCCGGCTTCTGCAACTACGCCAAGAGCTAACGCCAAGCCTAAGGCCAATAAGCCTATTTTTTTCATCTGAAGCAACTCCTTTGCAAATTATTCCAACGCTCTTACCAGGTATGACGATAACCGGCGCTGATTGCCCAAGGTTTTTCAACCCTGTTTCCAAAATCTCTTTCTAAATCAATATAGAAGCTGTTGTTTTTGTCAACCTTTGCGCTGGTGCCGACTGCAAATTTCAGCCAGGTTCCGCCCATATCTGTATATGCGGCAGTTTTGGTTCCCGGAACATTCATATACATTTCGCCGTCAAAATCGTGTACCAGATTCATGCGATAGTAAATATCATGCTTGTCCAGCTTCTTGCCAACCTGAATACCTATGTTTGCCATTTTACTGGTAACGCTGTCGCCATGAATTTTAAAACCGCGTGTATCCTTAAAGTCAACATCGCTGATTCTGCCCCAGGTCAGACCTGCAAACGGCTCATAATACCAGTCATTTCTCATTTCGTAGCGACGTCCGTATTTAGCTGCGATACTGAATACATCCTTGGAATAATTGCCGCTGGCAAAAACATTATTTATATCAAGACCGGCATAGGTTTTATCCATTTTGCCGTATTTCAGGATGACATCAATATAATCATTATTATCCTTACCTAACCAGCTGCCATACAGGTTATAACCGGTGCTCTTTGCATCACCGATAATGCCTGTATCACACTTATTGACAGAATGCGTGATGCCAAAGCCACCAAACATAATTGCTGCATTACTTTCATGCTTCCAATCATGACCACCGCTGGTCATGTTGTAATCATAGCCATAGCCATCAATCTTCATCTCACCGGTTTCACCGCGAATCCACACGCCAACCTCGCTGGGATCATTGCGAATATCCATTAAACGTTTAAAAACATTATCCAGTTCGTTGGAGTTGATATATGGTTCATTAGCAGACAGCTGTTGGTCAAGAATATCACCCGCGGCTTTGCTGCCCCAGCCGACAAAATTATAGTCACGGCCGTAAATAAAACCTACGTCTTCAAGAGCTTCTTCCTTGATGATAGGAGTATACAAGCTCAAGCTATCATTACCGCCTGCAATTTCTAAATTATAAAACATCAGATTGGTTTTCAGATTAACCTTGTTATCGCCATACACACGTACAACAGTTACACTATGACCATCGGTTTCTTTAATAGGCACGCCTCCGTTGTCATCCTTGTTCTTTATTCCTAACTGCAGCTCAGCAGGAACGGTACCTGTTAAGACAACCTTATCACCCACATCATTAAGTAAATCTGTTGATACACAAATCGCACTCTTCTCATTGGTCTGCAGGTTCGCAAAGGTAACAGTCTGGAAATTCGTATTCCAGACATCACTTGAACCATAATCATAGTAGTTAGGTGTATTTACATACACCAAGCCACCATTCAGTTTTAAGCCATAAACCACATCTGTCTGATTAGCCGGCACACTCCAAAAAGTATTCTCGCCCAATGTCATGTGAAAGTTTGCATCACTGCCCTTGATAGCCCCCCAAAAAGCACATTCACTACCAACGCCTTTTAAATTGATATTTGTCTGTGCACCGCTAAAGTGTTCAATATCACCGGCAATATAAGTTGCCTGTGAAATACCATCAGCATTCAAAGTAAAATTGCCCTTGTTGCTGATTGCATTATAACCGGCAGCGTAAGGTTTATCTCCCGGAAGATTATCAGCCGAAGCATTAAATACTACGTTTCCATTTATGGTCATATTGCCTACGTTTTCTATAACAGAACCGCTAAACCCATTGCCGGAAGATGTATCTGATACTATATGAACATCCCCGAGTATATTTAATGTAGCACCGGCTTCATTTCTTAAAGCAGCAGTCTTAGGTATCTTATTATTAAGACCAATTTGCAGGTTGCTTTTGACAGTTAAAGTTCCTGCTTCATTTTTTATAGCATATTGAGATTTAATAGCATCCGCACTGGCATGTCCGGAATAAATATTATTTACAAACCATATATCTTTATCACTTTTTATCTGTACATCAGCACCGGCACTATTGTTCAAGACACCGATACTGTTACCGATACCGGTATTATAATCAATCGCAAAACTAGAATTCTCTGTGTCGCTTCCGGTAAACACAAAATTAACGATTTTGTTATTATTACCGAAAATATTTATTGTTGCACCTGTATCATTGGCATCCGTAAAGCTCGGAGCAGTTATTGCACCAACCTCAGGAGAATTACTTGTTCCGGAAAATGTTGTTTCATAAGTAATGTCTTTATCGGTGTTAATATCAATCTTAGAATGAAAAGCTGCCTGTACTCCCATATTTATAGAACATACACTCAGCAAAACTCCCGCAATCAACGCTTTCTTTTTCATCATCACAACAGTCCTTTCCTTGTTAAATATAATTAGCAGCCATTTTTCCCGCTATATCTTCGGCAGCTTTTGCAATAGCATTATGCACACTGTCCATCGTTACATTAACAGTACCTATTTTCAACACCTTTACACCGGTAAGTCCGTTACCTGCATGTAATTTAACAAAGCTGCTTTTAGATTTGCCGTCGCCTTTGACAGCCATAAGAATATCACCGGTTTCTACATCCATAACTCTGGCAATAACATGCGCCTTTACCGTGCATACATTAACGCCACCGCCAATATTCGTCAAAATCTGTGTTCCGGTATCACTGACACTCACATTAGTTACATTTCCGTAAATTATATAACGCGTATTGAGCAGGCTACCTATTTTTTTGGCCGTATCCGGATCAATCAAGCCCACAGTTTTTAATTTTTTCTCCTGCAAGCGGTGCATTACCATATCTTTATCCATAATATTAAAACAATGCTTATTGACGAGTCCGTTGATTATATACTCGCTGGATGTATATTCCGCATTATTGATACTGATTTCCGAGGTTGTAGCCCCCGGTCGCGTTCCAAAATCCATAACAGCTACATTAGCATCTTTAGCTATAGCAGCTGCAAAACAATGACTGCTCCAAAGCATTGCCAAGCCGAAACCTAATAAAAATTTTTTTAACATACAAGCCTCTACTTAACAAACATCTTGCCTGCATCCGCATCAGCAATCAAAGCATCGGCAATAGACTGCGCAGTATTTTCCATTGCCTTGTAATACATATCATTGTTCAGCTTATCACTGCCTATTTTAATACTGCCAAGCAGAGAAATCTGTTTTTGGGTATCCTTGCCGATTACTTCCTTTTGCCAGATAACCTCGCCGGTAGACGCTTTAATAACCTTTAAATCCGCCTGCACTCCGACGCCTGTCTTTTTTACATTAACAGAGCCCGCCAAAGAAGCCAGAGGACCTAATGGGCCAAGCATATTGGCAGCTCCGGAGCCGCCAAACATACTCATAGCAGTATTTGCATATTGTGCCGCATCAGCAATTTTATTTTCCATCCAGTCCCCACTGCCAAGATTCAGAATAGTTCCCTGAATCAGATATTCTGCATTATGCTGTCTGCCGATACTGCCGACAATATCGGGACTGACAATCTGCCCTAATCTTGCACTGGCAATGCTTTGCGCCCATTTTTCATTAAATCCGCGGCCTTCAAACAATGTGTTATAATCACCATAGCTCATAGCATATCTTGCATTCTGAAAAACGGCAGCCTTTTCATCATAAAGCAGCTTTTCCAGATTCTTGTCAATTACCCTGGTTTCCTTAAAATTGAATTTACCGCTGTTAAGCAGCTTTTCCATTACCAGATCAGATAACGTTGCCGCCGATTCCACTCTGTCATATCTGGTATCATCAGTAAAGCGCATCAATACGCAGGAAGGATTAGCAAACGCAGTTAATGTAGTTACACTGCCTACAAGCAATGCTGCTACCGTAGAGGTTAATACCTTCAGACTTCTTCTCATCAGTTATCACCTTCATCTTTCTTAGGCTTTTTCGTAGCATCCTTTACACCGGCAGGCAAGCTTAAATATTCTTTAGCCGGCGTAGGAGAAAATTCATTAACTTTAATAATGCAGCGTCTTGCCTGCATCTGTCCCTTATCGTCATAAATGAATTGGGCAGAAGCGATTTTCACCAAGGTGTAACCATTAAAGTAATATCTGATTGCTTCCATATTTCTGCCATCGGACCGATAATCTACATAATTCAAGCCATTGTTGAGCCAACCGGAATTTACCTGCCGATAGCTTGGCATCTCCGCACTTTTCAAATTATCCGGTAAAATAGCATTCAAAAGTCGCGTCATATCATTACCGCCAAAAGCATCGCCCTGCATAATATAGGCAATATTGTTGGTCTGATTTGCAGCAACCGTATTTTTCTTTGTGCCCCATACAGCGGTTTTCTGCCCTTCATTGTATTTTGTAAATACATATGTACCATTTTTGTTTTGCAAACGGCAGCTGACAAAACCATCATAACCCATTTCTTCATAACGGTCAGCACCGTCGCTTACAACAACACATTCTAACGGCTTATACATCAATCTGCTGACATTACCGGTGCTCATGGTGTTTTTACCGGTTAAGGTAATTTTATCTTTATTGGTTATGCGCTCCTCCGGCGTAACATTTTCATATTTAATTGTATATTTCTTCGATATCAGTAAATCACGATATGTATCAATATTACTTGCTTCAGCAATAGCAGAAAGCATAGTACCTGCAGTAATACAGCAAAGCAACAGGGCCTTCATTATCTTACTCATTGCTTATTCCTCCTTTTTGCTGTAGTCTTCAACTAAAACCTGCTTCTCCAGCAAATCGTCCATGTCACCGATACCTGCTGCATATACCTTGCAGCCATCCGGTATCTTTAAAGCATTTTCCGGTAATTCGCCGGTAATCTGCTTTAATTTCATGGTGTTAATCAGCTGCTCTTCGTTATTGCCATATTTGATGAAGGTCTTTATTTGCTGCAAAGCGCCCTCTTTGTAATACATATAGAAGATTTTTTCAAACAGTACACCGCCGGCTTTGCTTTTTTCAGCTAAAGAATATTTATCGTAATCTAAAATATCTTTATTACCGGTGGTCTGACCGCTGCCTATATAGCGAGGTGCTTTAAAGCCGGTAAAAGAGTTGAATTCATCATTAGGTGCAAACACTACTAATTCTTCCGGCAAGGCTAAACGATAACGCACACTGCTCCAGGCCTCATTGGGATCAAGATTTTCGTCGTCCAGCTGATTATAGTACGCCATAACAGCTTTCTTTTTTTCTTGGAACTGATAATACTTACCGTCAGCATATAAAGCAGACGGTACCTTAGTATCAGACTTAATAAAGAAGGATGCTAACCCGATTATAGGAATAGCTGATAAAAGCGGATTGCCCATAGATGTGTAAACAGTATAGTCCATGCGTTTGCCGTCTTTTACCGCCAAGCACTTCTTTACAGCATTTAATTCATATTCCACATAATAATTACCCGAAGACATTATCTGTTTATATTCGGCAGCCTTAGGCTGTTCTGCCAAAGCAGACGCTGTAAAGGTACTGAATGCTAATGTCAATGCCAACAATTTTTTCATTATTTTCACCTCAAATTTAATTTAAAAGCCTGTTTTGATTTTCAGCTTTTTGCCGTTGTTCAAGGTTGTCATAATACCCATATTACCGTAAATAGCATCACGCACAGCCTTACTGATTGCATTACGCACCTGAATATCAGAAACCTCAACAGTACCAACCCTAATGACATAATCCAATGTTTCACGCTCATAGGAAATATTTTTGTTATGAGTGGATACCGTATTAACATTATCAGCTTTGGTAATACTTTCATCTACAGTACTGCTGTGATTTTCTCCGGTATGCTCTGTTTCTGTTGTTTCGTTTATGTCAGATGAGGTTACACTGCTTGTATTGCCTTTATTTAAAGATTCCGAGCTGCTATTATCAACGGTATCTGTTTTAGTTGTTTCTTTACCTATGCTATCAGTCATAACGGTACTGTTTACGGTTCCTTTTGTATTTTCCTGACTGCCAACAGTGCTTTCGCCATCTGTTATTAACTGAGGATAAATTGTATGATTAGGAGCATTATCAACCAAAGTTTTCAGTTGAGATAAATCCGTAACAGTAATTTTGCCATCTCCGTTCATGTCAGCATTAGAAGCGTCATAATCAACATCCTTATCAATTAACACCTCTTTTAAAAGCTGAACATCATCATAATTGACAACACCGTCATAATTGACATCACCTTTTAAATTAAAAATCGGACTTTTGTTAACATTAGCTTGTGTGTTGCTGACAGTATTGTCGGTAACCTGATTATTTTTTTCTGTTGTGGTATTTCTGTTATCAGTAGCTTTAGTTTCAGTCTTTTTATTTATACTGTTTTCTTTACTGTATGTATTATTGGTTTCATCAGTACGGGTATTGTTTTTAGTGTTGTTCTTATTTTGGTCATAGGTACTGCTTTGGCTGTTTGTAGTATTAGTATTCTTACTATACTCATTTTTCCGGTCATGATTAACAGTATTGGAAATGTCCTCGGTTTCTATTTTTCTGTTACGATATTTAGTGAAGCTCAATTCGTTGTATGTACTTGTCGAACTGCCCTTACCTAAGCCCGCAACGATAATACGACCTGTTTTTATATCAACAATACGTACCGCAACATTTGCTGTAACTACATGCTGTGCATTATCAAAGGAGCCTTTATCACCATGCTGGTAGCCCAAAATATTTTCTTTAGTTGTCAATCCGGTAAGATAGCCTACAACCATATATTCTGCACCGGCAAATTTGCCAATTTCTACTGTGGTAGAAGGGTCAACTAACCCGGACATATTTATACTATGCATATTGGCAATCGTACTCAGCTGTTCATAATCTATCAAATCAAACCAGCCGCTTGCAGAAAGCTGATAAATAGCATATTCTGTAGCAGAGCTGAAATCCTGATCTCTTAATCCTTGGCTGGTAATAGCCTTATTACCAAAATTCATAACAGCCACACGAGGAAAATTCTTAATATCTGTAGCCTGTGCAACAGAAGCACCAACCAGTAAGCTGACTAAAGCAACTCCACTGAACAATTTTTTTAAATTCATCTTTATTCCTCCACATTATTCCGCCGTTATAACAATATTATTTGCGGTAACATTTTTTATAAACAAATTGCATGCGCATTTCTCTTTGAGCATCCTGAAAACTGTTTGCGGCTTAAGAGTTGTTTCAATTGTCACCACTGCTTTTCCGTTACTAAAATTTTTCTCTTGAACATTGCTCACGCCTGCGGTATGCTTCAAAGCTGTGATAATTTCTGATACAAATTTATAATTGTCCGTTTCAATCTCTACCTGTATTTGATTATCTGCAGCCGAAGCCTTATTTGCTAAAACAGACTTTATTTTTGTCGCAACAATTTCGGAAAGTTGAACTACTGCAGTATTCTCAGAGCTATTATTGCTATTATTTATAGACTTCGTTTCACTTCTAAACGTGTTGACTACTTCACCGGTAGCAGTCTTAACAACCTCAACATTGATTTCCGCAACACTATTTATCAGATTAGTAGAAAAATTTTCTACTGAGTCATTACTGCCCAAATCAGTATATCTCGGCAGGCTTATATTATCGGTATGCAAATCTAATTTACCTATAATAAGGTAATCCATCTCCGGATTAGGCAGTAAAGCAGAAGCGTCCAAAGCCATACCTCTGTCAAAATTTTTTTCATTATATATCAATGCTGAATCAATAACATGCGAAAAACCCAATTCTACCAGTTTTCTGTTTATAGCAGCCTCGCACATTAAAGGATATTTTTCTTTGGCTGCGTTATCTGCATCACTATAATATGTAACCACTACACCAATCCGCGGATCTCCCAAGGCTTTTATCATTTCAATGCGATTCATCAGCTCCGAATTCGGGTTGGTATTGACATCAATCTTCGCACGGACATAATAGCTGCCATTTCTTTTGCCTTCATCAATTACACGCACATCCGTAATAAAGCCAACGGATTTAGCATAAATTTCATCGCTTACCACCGAAGCCTGACTCACCAAGGTTTCGGAATTAATATATGTACCGACAACCTGCTCCACTGCATTACGTTTGGCATCGCGCAGCGCACTGTCCCTGTCTTCGCCGACACCGGTAACATCAGCAATCTGAGCATAGGTAATATTACTCAATGCCAGCAAAAGCATAGTTGTTACAATCTTCCATCTTATCATAGCTCTCACCCTCCAATGTATACCTATAACATCCATTTTACCCCCCCACTACACAATAGCGTTTCTACGAAGTACTTGTCTATTAGTTCGCAAAGCATCGCCATATAGGGGTATCTCTTATCAATGCTCGTATATATCATTATGAAATTTCCATTATACTTTTAATTTTAACCAAATTGCCATACATCTGACACATGTGACAACTTTTGTGACAGGCTTTTTGCACATTCAAGACTTTATTATTGTCACAAATTCATCTATAATATAAATATTGACGATGAACTTTTTTAGGAAGGGTTTTGCTTATGACATTATTTGCAGATACGCTCAAAAAGTATCTAGAAACTAAAAATACAACAATTTACACTATCTCAAAAATTAGTGGTGTAGACAGAACAATGATACAGCACATGAAGGTTGGTAAGCGTATGCCTGCGAATGTTGCAGATGTAACTGCTATTGCCAAAGCCATGATGCTCAACCCCAGTGAAACAGCAGAATTACTGCGCGCCTATCATATATCACATATGGGGGAAGAAAACTTTTTCCGTCGTGAGCACGTCAGCAAAATCATCTCCGGTTTTTACGATATGAATTCTGCCGACGAGCTTGTGATTCCCACAGGCGTACAGGATATGCTTGACATGCAGGAACAATTAAAAACTATCAACGGTCAGGCTAATATCAACCGTATTTTGAAGGCGGTTTTGGAAATTGAAGCCAATAAAAAATCAGGCCACATCAAATTAATGGTACAGCCTGAATATCAATATATTTTTGATTGTCTTACTTCCATTGATTTTAACCGCAACAATACTCTTGTGGAAGCTATCATCGTTTTTGACAAAAACGAAGGACATAAAAGCACAACCTACAATCTGAATATCCTGCAAAAGCTCGTGCCGATTTTATTCCAATGCGATGTTTTCCATCCATACTATGTTTATGATAATGTTGATACACTGTTCAACAGCACCAGCATGCTGCCGTTCAAAATCATCACCAGCGATTTCGTTCTGGCAGTATCCTATGAACAGGATAAAGCCGTTCTTTACAATTCGCAGGATATGGTAGCACTCGCTTGTGACACCTTCCAAAAGAACCTCAGTGTTGCTAATCCTATCTGCCAAACCTTCCATCCTACACCGGAGGAATATTTGCAGTCTACCTTCCTCAGCGATGAGGAAATCAATGCTGAAGAGGTGCATGAGCTTTTCTACCAGCCTTGCTTCCCCAGTTTCTGTCCGGAAAATATCCTTATGGACAGATTGAACACTGACATTATCCAGCCGGAAATGCAGGCAGTTATTGCCGATTACTTTGCTAAAATACGCTCAAAATACAGCTCTCACAGCATTTCCTTTACGCTTGAAGGCTTGAACCTCTTTATGGAAACAGGACGTGTAACCGAAATCCCTGATTTTATGTACACCTACCTGATGCCGCCACAACGTCTGGCGCTTTTAAAGAATATCATCAACAGTGTAGATGACGGCAGCTTCACGCCAAGGATTGTGCGCAACGAAAAGCTCTCCGTTCCTTCGCCTATCTGCATTTGTGCACCGAGCGAGCAAAAGGTTATTATTTATTACTTCAGCCCCAATAAAGGCCAGTACATCTTCCATCTGCAGGAATTAAGCCTGGTACATGCATTCCATGATTTTCTGGTTTACCTGCCGGAAAGCAGTATGGTTTATTCTGAAGAGGAAAGTAA
>OIYY01001263.1_pt1 | contig 13848 bp, 9 predicted proteins | sample 1588341 | NCBI WGS metagenome assembly OIYY01 (sample SAMN03283287) | human gut metagenome | biome: human-associated habitat; material: feces | host: Homo sapiens | place: Peru | collected 2012
AGGCAAACGCCCAACTTCTTGATTTTCAATCAAAGTCCAATTTAGAGCGAGTTATTTCTCTTAACATTGAAATTTTTCGATGAAACCTTTGCGTATATGCATTTTTCTTCGTAACTTCGCAGCGGAATATAAAGAAGGAAAACTATGGAAGAGATTAGAAAATATCCGGTGGGCATACAAACCTTCTCTGAGATACGAGAAGAAAACTATGTGTATGTGGATAAAACTAAGTATATTGTGGATTTCGTAAGAAATGGATCCAAATATCTGTTTCTGAGTCGCCCAAGACGATTCGGAAAGTCTCTTTTTGTCTCTACGCTTCAGGCTTATTTTGAAGGAAGAAAGAATCTGTTTAATGGGCTTGCCCTTGGGGATTATGAGAAGGAATGGGTAAAGTATCCAGTTTTTCATTTTGATATGAGTACGGCAAAGCACATGAATCCTGCTGACTTAATCAATGAATTGGAAGGTAAGCTAAGCCAGCTGGAACAAATCTATGGTACGGAAGATTGGGCTATTAAGACTAACCAGCGTTTGGAATGTCTGGTAAAACGTGCTTATAAGCAGACGGGACAGAAGGTAGTCATTCTCATCGATGAGTATGATGCTCCATTGCTGGATGTCGTGCATGAGAAGGAAAATCTGGTAGAACTCCGTTTGATCATGAAGAACTTCTATAGCCCTATAAAATACTTGGACCCTTGGTTGCGTTTCGTTTTTATTACTGGTATTACCAAGTTCTCTCAATTAAGTATCTTTAGTGAAATCAACAACCTGGATAATATCAGCATGTTCGACCAGTATTCTGCTATCTGCGGTATCAGTAAGGCGGAACTTCTGAATGATATGAAGCCAGATGTGGAGTTGTTGGCAAAGCATTTAGGCAGAACCTTTGAAGAGACAATAGGTGAACTGACGTCATATTATGATGGCTATCATTTCAGTGATCATTCTGAAGATATATTCAATCCTTTCAGTCTTGTGAAGGCCTTGAAGAACAAAAAGGTTTCGGCTTATTGGTTCAGTTCCGGTACGCCAAGTTATCTCATCAAGACTTTGCTGAAGTATCATGTGGGAGTAATGGATATAGAGCAGAAAAGTGTAGGGGTTGATGACTTTGATGTTTCGCCAGAGCAGATGACTTCAGCGCTTCCTTTGCTCTACCAGAGTGGTTATCTTACCATCAAGAAGTATAATCCGCTATTGCAATGCTATCAGCTTGACTATCCTAACAGGGAAGTGCGCATAGGGATGTTGAAATCGCTGGCGCCAAACTATCTGTCTCCAATTCAATTGGATAATAATAGTTTTATCTTTGCCTTTTTGGAACAACTCTATGGCAACAATATGGATGGCGCCCTTCAGAAGATGCAAGCTTATCTTGCTAGTATCTCCAACCGTCTGTCTAATAAAAACGAGAAAGATTTTCAAACGGTGTTCTATCTCATCTTCAACCTCTTGGGTGCTTATATCCTGGTGGAAGAAGATAGTGCAATAGGTAGGGCTGATGCCGTTCTGCACATGCCTGATACCGTGTATATAATAGAGTTGAAATATGATAAATCGGCAGATGAGGCTTTGAGGCAGATTGACGATAAGGGATATCTGATACCTTATTCGGCAGATGGAAAGCGATTGGTTAAAGTGGGAATTAATTATGATAGCCAAAAGCGAACTATAGGGGATTGGAAGATAGAAGAAACATAAAAATATACAAGATTTTGAAAGAAAGCCTCGGCTACTAAGATGTAGTCGGGGCTTTTTGAAATTTGTTTTTATGCAAATACTACGTATATCCCCCTTTTCAATCGTATTATTAGCAAATAAAACAAAAGAAATATCGCATGAGACAGAAAGTTTTATACATGATTTTAGTGGCTTGCCTGCTCCTGGCTAATGCTTCTGATGGTGTTGCCAAAGGCAGAAAAAAGGCGGAAGACCCAGAGATAACCAAGCTCAAGGGGAAGATAGAAAACGTGATGCAGAAGGTAGATGCGCAGCCCGACTGGCTCTATTCCCGACTGCAGATGTTCTGGAACACCCACGCTTCTGATGTCTTCGTAAATGGTGAAACCTTTGCGAAGGTGGGGGGAGAACGTGCCCCGGAACCCACCGTGAAATATAATGGAACTCGCGGTTTTGAGTCGCAATACAATCGTCCAAAGTTGGAGGACCTCGTGCCTTACGATGACGATGAGCAGGGCAATGTGACCTATGTCAATAAGGTAACAGGAAAAATGGAGAAGACCTCTCCTGCCAAGACGGGTTGTAATATCGCCAGCGTAAACCGACAGATTATGGGCATTGCCCGAGATGCCGCTCGCATCTATGCCGCTACCGGCGATATGCGATACGGAAAGATGGCAGCTAAGGTGTTCGATGTCTATATGAAAGGTATCGCCTATCGCAATGTGCCTGTCGACCTGAACCACGGTCATCAGCAGACACTGGTGGGAATGACTACCTTCGAGGTTATCCACGAGGATATCATCAACGAACTCACCCAGATGTATCCCCTCATCAAACCTCTCGTGAAGGATGACCAAGCCGTCATCGAGGCTGGTTTCAAGAAGTGGGCGGAGAACATCATCGCCAATGGTGTGCCTCACAACAACTGGGACTTGTTTCAGGCTGACTTCATCGTAAAGATAGCCTTGGTATTGCAAGATAACCAGGCATACGCAGATGGCAAGGGCAAGCAATACTACTTGGATTATATCGTAAATCAAAATAGTATTCGCCAGTGGAGTATGAACAAGCTCATCGACTTCGGCTTTGATGCGAAGAGCAAGACTTGGTATGAATCGCCAGGCTACAGTACCACGGTATTGAGCAGTATCTGTGATTTCGCCAACATGCTGGATGAGAAGGCTGGCATCGACCTCTTCAAGCAGCGTCCTGTCTTGACGGAAGCTGTGAAGACCTCTGCCGAATATCTCTTCCCTAACCGTATGATTGCAGGTTTTGGCGATACTCATCCAGGTTATCTCAATACGGGTGGCATCGACCAAGTATTGAAGTATGCCACTCGCCATAAGAATAAGAATCTTATCTCTGAGATGAATCTTCTGAAGAATGCAGTGGCTCCCCAAGCTCCTATCTCTGAGATCGAGGCATATACGAGCACCTTGTTTTATGCTCCTAATGTATCGTGGATAGCGATGCGAAGTGGTATGGACAAGCAGCACGACTTGATGGCTTCCGTTAATGCTAGCCTTGGCAACCACCAGCATGCCAACGGCATCTCGCTCGAACTCTATGGCAAGGGATATGTATTGGGACCTGATGCTGGTATCGGCAGAACCCTCTATAGCGGTTTGGACTATCTGGAATATTATTCCCAGATGCCAGCCCACAACACGGTAGTGGTGGATGGTGTATCAAGCTATCCTGTAATGATGTCCCAGCATGCCTTCAAGGTTGTCGCCTCTTATCCAGAGGTAAGCAAGGAGCAACCTGCCAGCAAGAAGCTCTCCGAAAAGAAGCTTTCTATTCAGAAGGATTCTGAACTTAAGGATAAGATCACTTACGCTACCGTAAGCTTCATCGAGCCAGAGACACAGGCGCAGCAGCAGCGTACCACCGCCATCGTGAAGACATCTGCTAAGGGAGGATATTACATAGATGTGTTCCGTAGCAAGAAGAAGGAAGGTGGCGACAAGACCCACGATTACTTCTATCACAATCTCGGACAGGAGATGAAGGTGATGGATGCCACATCAGGTCAGCCGCTCGATATGAAACCAACGGAGGAACTTGCCTTCGCAGGTGGTCATCTCTATGCCTATTCTTATATCTATGACAAGAAGAGCGCAGAGATGCAGAACAGTGTAAAGACGCAGTTCGTTACCAAGATACTGGATGATAAGGTAGTGGAGGCAATGGATGGCCAGCGTGAAATCACCATGACCATGTGGATGAAGAAAGATGAGAATCGCACCATCTTCCAAGCTCTCTCGCCAGTCAACCTTGAATATGAGCGCATGCCGAATCAGCCTTATAAGGTAGATGAGCAGCCAGTGCTTACCTTTGTGGCTCGCCAGAAGGGAGAGGCATGGAACCATCCTTTCGTCTGCGTATATGAACCAAGTTCTGATACGGAGCCAGGCGATATAGCATCGGTAGATTACTTTACGCCGAGCAAGCCAAGTGCCGTGGGCATCATCGTGAAGCTGAAAGATGGAACCGAGCAGCGCATCGTATGCTCGGAGAATGGAAAAGTACAAATCAAGTAGAAATCCAGTTATGAGAAAGTTTTTTATTGCTATCTTGTTTTGGGCGGTTGCTATAGTTGGATATGCAGCAGAAGCCTTGCAGTCGCCTGACGGCAAATACAACTTCGTCTTCGAACAGAAAGACGGAAGATTAACCTACCGCCTCGACTATGCAGCTAAGCAGGTAATAGAAGAGGGTGAATTAGGTGTGAATATCGATAACCACTTGGTGGAGTCGGCTATGGGAATACCAGTGGATAACAGCAACGTTTGGACCAATGGTATGGAAGTAGCAAGTGTGGACCGTCGTTCTGAGGACAATACTTGGAAGCCAGTCTATGGCGAGTATGCCCAGATACGAGATCGTTATAATGAGATGACCATTCATCTCTTGAAGGGTGGCAAGCATCAAGATGGGGGTGGCACAGCTTACGACAAGCGCCAGCAATATCTCCTAGACATCATTGTGAGAGCTTACGATGAGGGAGTAGCCATCCGCTATCATTTCCCTGAGGCAACCAATGGTTTGTTCATGCACATCACCGACGACCTCACTTCTTTCCGCTTTGCCCCAGGTACCGAGGCTTATCACTATGCTTGGGCGCAGTCTCATGCCAACAAGGTAAAGCTTTTGAAGAGCGAGGCTGCTTGGAAGGAAGAGGCAGAGCGTCCTTTGACCATGCATCTTTCTAATGGTCTTTATGCAGCCATCGGTGAGGCTGCATTGAGTGACTTTGTGAGAGGAAAGCTTAAGTTGAAAGCAGACAATGAGTTACAGATGGCGTTGTTCCATCCTGCCGACATCATCACGGCATACGATATGCCTTGGCGATTCATCATGGTGGGTGAGAAGGCTATCGACCTGATCAATAACAAGCAGATGGTGCTCAATCTCAATGCCCCTTGCCAGATACAGGATACCTCTTGGATTAAGCCAGGAAAGGCTTTCCGTGTATGTCGCTTGGATATGAAGACTTGCATGGAGGGTGTTGACTTCTGTGTGGATAGAGGTCTTCAATATATCGAGCTTGATGCAGGCTGGTATGGTCCGGAGATGAAGATGTCTTCTTCTGCCTTGAAAGTTTTGGAAACTCGCGACATTGATATGCCAAAACTCTGCCAGTATGCCAAGAGCAAAGGCATCGGCGTGTGGGTTTATGTAAACCAGAGAGCCTTGTATCAGGAGCTTGACCAGCTATTGCCACTCTATGAGAAATGGGGCATCAGTGGCATCAAGTTTGGCTTTGTGCAGATAGGTTCGCAGGAGTGGACCACTTGGCTTCACAATGCCGTAAAGAAGTGTGCCGACCATCACATCATGGTGGATATCCACGATGAGTATCGTCCTACAGGATGGAGCCGCACTTATCCTAACTTGATGACGCAAGAAGGTATTGGCGGCAACGAGGAAATGCCAGATGCAGAGCACAATACGATTTTGCCATTTACCCGTTTCCTCTGTGGTCCTGCTGATTATACCCCTTGTTATTTCAATGGTAGAGTGAAGAATACTAAGGCTCATCAGTTGGCAATGCCAGTGGTATATTACAGTCCTATCACCTTCTTGTATTGGTATGACCTCCCGAATGTATATAAGGGAGAAAAGGAGTTGGACTTCTGGAAATATTGTCCTACGGTATGGGATGAGAGCAAGGCTTTGCAGGGCGAGATAGGAGAGTACATCGTTCAGGCTCGCCGCTCGGGTAATGATTGGTTTGTGGGAGCGATGAATGGCTTGCAAGCTCGTGACATCACTCTCAATACTGCCGAATTTTTGCAGATAGGCAAGAAATATCGTGTGGAGATTTACAATGACGTTCCTGCGTTGAATACTCGCACCAAGGTATCTACTGTAGTTCAGACTATCAAGGCTGGCAAGATATTAAAGCTTCATTTGCAGCCGTCAGGCGGTGCAGCGTTGCGATTCAGTTTGTTAAAATGACAATATGATGTTATTAAGAAAAATACGTATCAGAGTTATGTTGATGGTCTTGCTGTTGCAAGGCATCTTCGTAAGTACAGCCCATGCCATTGGTGTGGGAGGTAGTGGAATGTACCAATGGTCAGTGGATTTGAGAGGCTATATCTCTTCAGAGACAGGCAAGGCTCCTGTGGCTTACCTTTGGTTGCCAGAGGGTTGCAAGCAAGTGAAGGCTGTACTGCTCTCGCAACAGAATATGACGGAGGAGGCTATCTATAAGAATCCGAAGTTTCAGGCTCAGATGAAGAAACTGGGCGTGGCAATGGTATGGGTGGCTCCTGCCTTCACCAACAACTGGGATCCAGCGACTGGCGCACAGAATACCTTTGAGGAGATGATGGGCAATCTCGCTGACCAAAGCGGCCATGTCGAGATAGCCAAGGCTCCTGTCATCCCTTTGGGACATTCCGCGCAAGCCACTTTCCCTTGGAACTTTGCGGCTTGGAATCCGAACCGCACGCTCTGCATCATCTCCTTCCATGGCGATGCTCCTCGCACCAATCTCTGCGGTTATGGTAGAGACAATGTGGAGTGGGGAAGACATCGTAACATTGATGGCATTCCTGGTTTGATGGTAGAAGGCGAGTATGAATGGTGGGAGGCTCGTGTGAATCCTGCCCTTGCCTTCCGCATGATGTATCCAGAGAGTTGTATCTCCTTCCTCTGTGATACAGGCAGAGGTCACTTTGATTGTGGCGAACGTACAGCCCTGTATCTTGCCAAGTTCATTCAGAAGGCATTAGAACAACGTTTGAATGCCGATGGAACGCTCCGCAAGCTCAATCCTAAGGATGGTTGGCTTGCCGAGAGATTCCATTCTGATATGATGGGTACAGATGGAGCAGACAAAGGCAAAGCTCCTGAGATTGCTTCTGACTCTCGCCCTCAGCCTGCACCTTATAGTATATATAAGGGCGACAAGCACGATGCCTTCTGGTATTTCGATAAGGAAATGGCGGAACTCACAGAGGCTCGATACAAGGAGACGGCGGGCAAGAAAGTTCAGTATGTTGGTTTCGAGTATCAAGGTAAGCTCATTCCATACAACGATAGGTTGCAGGGAGGTATGAAGCTTGATTTGAGAAACCTGGATGGCATCACCTTTCAGCTAAAGGCGGTCTATACCGATAGCTCTCATCGTGCAACCACCCAAGAGCATGGCAAGAAGAAACCTCATATCGAGGTAATCAATGGTCCTGTCAAGAAAGTCAATGATACGACCTTCAAGTTCTATCCCTACGAGGCAGGATGGGACAATGCCCGTAGGTCATTCACCTGCTGGCTGGTAGCGGTTGCTGATGCCGATGGTGAATATAAGGGTGCCGTGCAACCTATCTGTATTGAGATTCCGAAAAAAGTAAAATACGAATAGAATTATGAATATCAAGAATTTATTATTGTTGTCGGTGGCTCTCTTTGGCTCGACGTTCGCAGCGAGTGCTTACGAGCATGAATGGGAGAACCCGACCGTGTTTGAGCGAGGCAAGGAACAACCACATGCTTGGTTCAAGACCTCACATACGAAGTTGCTCAATGGCAAGTGGCGTTTCCATTATGCCGATGACATCAAGGATGCTCCTACCGACTTCTATCGGATGGACTTCGATGATTCCAAATGGGCGCAGATTCCTGTGCCGTCCAACTGGGAGTTGATGGGCTTTGGCGCACCCTTGTATGTCAATATCACCTATCCTTGGTCGCCTAATCCTCCTTACATCGACATTCCGAATCCTGTAGGCACTTACCGTACTTCATTCACAGTGCCTTCACAATGGAAGGGTAGGGAAGTGATGCTCCATTTCGGTTCCATTACTGGCTATGCGAGAGTATGGGTAAATGGCACGGAGGTGGGTATGACCAAATGCTCCAAGACTCCTGCTGAGTTTGACGTGACGAAGTTAGTCCATCTAGATGGTCGTGCCAATCAAATGGCGGTACAGGTGTATCGTTGGCACGATGGCAGCTATATGGAGGATCAGGACTTCTGGCGTATCACAGGAATAGAGCGTGACGTGTATCTGCAGGCTTATAATCCAGTGTCGGTATGGGATTACAATATTGCGGCTACACCTGTGGATAATTATCGCAATGGACAGCTTGAGACAGATGTTACTATTCGCAATTTCTCTGGCAAGTCGGTCTCTGATAAGGTGTTGGTGCAGCTTCGTGATGCCAGTGGCAAGTTGTTGCTCAATGAGACTAAGCCTTTCCAGGTTGATGGCAAGGAGACAACCGTCCACGTGAGCAAGAAACTGAATAAGGTGAACTTATGGAGTGGCGAAAAACCTTATCTCTATCAGATGGCGATGATACTGGGTGGTGACACCGTGCGCCAGCAAGTAGGTTTCCGTGAGGTGAAGATCGAGAACGCCCGACTGCTTGTCAATGGCAAGATGGTATATATCAAGGGTGTCAATCGCCATGAGCACAATGACTCCTTAGGACACGTGCAGAGCCACGAAATTATGATGGATAATCTGCGCCGCCTGCGTGAGTTGAACATCAATGCCGTGCGTAGCAGCCATTATCCTAATTGTCCAGAATGGCTCGACCTCTGTGATAAGTATGGCATCTATGTGGTGGATGAGGCAAATATCGAGACCCACGGAATGGGCAGTTGTGTCTATTTCACCGATACCGTACCACATCCAGCTTATCGCAAGGAATGGGCTCCTGCACACCGTGACCGCATCCATCGTATGTTCTATCGTGACCGTAACCATCCTAGCATCATTGGTTGGTCTATGGGTAATGAGTGTGGCAATGGTCAGGTGTTTCATGAGCAATATCGCTGGTTGAAAGCGAACGATAAAACTCGCTTCGTACAGTTTGAGCAAGCTTGGGAGGAAGAAAATACCGACATCGTGTGCCACATGTATCCCAACTGGGGCAGGGTGCTCGCCTATGCCAAGAGTGGCAAACAGCGTCCTTTCATCATGTGTGAGTATGCCCATGCGCAAGGTAATAGCAATGGAAACCTTCAGGATTACTGGGATTTAATCAAGAAGTCGCCTAACTTGCAAGGTGGATTTATCTGGGACTTCCAAGACCAGGGCATCCGCCGTACCATCAACGAGAATACCGACCATCGTACTTATTGGATGTATAATGGTGAGATGGGAAGTTATGTATGGCCTGTGGAGATGAACAGTGGATGTGATGGTGTCCTTGCTTCCGATATGAGTTACAAGCCGCAAGCCTTAGAGGTGAAGAAGGTATATCAAGACATTATCTTCCCTGGCTTTGACTGGAAGAAGGGCGAGTTGACTGTTAGAAATGAGTATCAGTTCTCCACGCTTGCCGACTATGATTTCCATTGGGTGCTCTGCAAGGAGGGCAAGGAGGTTGCTGCAGGCGACTTCCGCTTGAAAACTTTGCCACAGCAGACGAGCAAGGTGCGCATTAAGATGCCAACGCTGAAAGAATCTGATGAATACACGCTTCAAGTGTATGCCTATACTCGCACGGCGAGCGATCTCTTGCCAGCTCATTATGATGTGGCAAAGGAGCAATTCTTGCATGAAGGCAAGTTGGAAGAGAATGCTAACTTGCAGACACAAGGCGATATCAAGGTGGAGACGCAGAAGAACAATATCGTGCTGACGGTAGGCAATGTCAAGGCGGAAATCAACAAGCAGAGTGGTGCGCTTACCAATTATGCCATGGATGGTGTTTCAGTCTTGCACAATCGTACAGCTTTGGAACCTTACTTCTGGCGTGCGCCTAATGACAACGATTATGGCAACAAGATGCCACAGAAGAGTAATGTATGGCGTTCCGCACAGACCAATCGCTATGTATCGAAATGTCAGGTGGGCGAACCTACCGAGAAAGGAGTACTCATTACCTTTGACATGGTGTTGAGCGATCTCAAGCAACCTTATCATCTCTCTTATCTCTTCCGCAAGGATGGCAGCATTGACGTAAAGGCAAGTATGGACACCAAGGGAAAGAAACTCCCGGAGTTGCCTCGTTTCGGTATGCGCATGACGCTTCCTGAGGGCTTCGAGAACGTAAGCTACTATGGTCGTGGTCCATGGGAGAACTACTCCGACAGAAAGACAAGTCAGTTCATCGGTCTCTATGATACCACAGTGACGGATATGTACTATCCATACATATTCCCTCAGCAGACTGGTAACCATAGTGATGTGCGTTGGGCTGAAATCACCTCGCCTAAGAAGGGTGTTGCCCTTCGCTTTCAGGCAGAGAAATCAATGGATTTCTCTGCCTTGCATTTTGCAGATGAGGATCTTGATATGGGACTGGAAAAGAAGATGATGCATCAGAAAGACATGCACCCACGCCAGGAAACATACGTTATATTAGATGGTGCACAACGCGGTGTTGGTGGCGACAACAGTTGGGGAGAACCACCTCACAAGGAGTATCGCCTCTTTGATGGGGAGTATTCTTTGGCTTATCGTCTGACATTGAAGAAGTAAAAGACTTTTTCTTCTTGCTTTATATAAAAAGTTATCCAGAGATGTTGCATCTTTGGATAACTTTTTGTATTTTTGCAGCATCTGAACTTAAATGTGTTGTATAGGCATATTGAGTTGTTACCCCATCGCTTGTTTGATTTGTGGAATATGCTGAAAGGCAAACTGATAGTTGAAAGCCTCTCTGATAAGGAAAGTCTTCCCGATGCGTCGCCGTCCATAAACTGCCACAAACTCAGAGTATTCTGAGTGATAGGCTTGCTGTAATGTTTTTATTTCTTTTTCTCTTCCGATAAGCATAATGGTCTCTTCTTTTTGAGTGTAAATATAATAAAAATATGCTTATAAGCTGCCAAAACCATGTTAAAAAGTATAGTTTTGGCAGCTTATAAACATATTTTTAACATATAACAAACAATAGCTGCGCTTTCTTATTGCTCAAATGCTAACCAGTTTAAGTAATCTTCCTGTTTCATTCGTATTGATAATAAATGAATTATGATGAAAATAGGAAGAATACTTTTGGGGGTGTCAGCCTTGTTCCTAGCGAACGGCATGATGGCACAGAGCAAGCTCGATGCAAAGCAGGGGCTTGATGTGAATAAGCAACTGCAATACTGCCACAAGCAGGTAAGCCGAGCTCTGGCTGAGTTGCAGCAGAAAGATGGTTCTTACGATTACACGATGGAACCTCGCAATATCCTGAAGGGGGATAAGCAGAAGGGATGGAACTGCCGCAAGGCTACTGCGGAGGAGTGGTGTGATGGCTTCTGGCCGGGCATCCTCTGGATGGATTATCAGAATACGAAGGATGAGGCTGTGCGCAAGGCTGCCGAAGGATATACGGAATCGCTGAAAGGCATTGCCTATCGCCCTTGCTACGACCATGACATCGGTTTCCTGATGTTTTGCTCCTACGGCAAAGGCTACGAGGTGAATCATTCGCAGGAATACAAGAACGTAATCCTGGCTTCTGCCGATTCGCTTGCCACACTCTTCAATCCTATCGTGGGAACGATATTGAGCTGGCCAAGAGAGGTGAAGCCTCGCAACTGGCCGCACAATACCATCATGGATAACATGATGAACCTCGATATGATGTTTTGGGCAGCTAAAAATGGTGGAAACAAACTGCTTTATGATTTGGCAGTAACCCACGCTAAGACCACGATGCAGAATCATTTCCGTCCGGATGGAAGTTGCTATCATGTGGCAGTATATGATACCATCAATGGTAATTTGATCAAGGGGGTAACGCATCAGGGCTATGCCGACAATTCGATGTGGGCGAGAGGACAGAGCTGGGCTATCTATGGTTATACGATGGTGTATCGCTATACCCACAACAAGATGTTCCTGAATTTTGCCCAGAAGGTGACGGATATCTACATCAAGCGATTGAAGGAAACCAGCGATGATCTCATTCCGCTTTGGGACATGGATGATCCTAGAGGCGTGAAAGGTGCTCCTAAGGATGTAAGTGCAGCCTGTGTGGTTGCCGATGCTCTACTGGAACTCCAGCAGTATGTGGGAGGCGAGAAAGGAGAGGAGTACAAGCAGTTTGCCATCCAGTCGCTAGCCCAGCTGAGTACCGATAAATACCAGAGTGGTAAGAAGAATGTAGCGTTTCTGATGCATAGCACAGGACATCATCCTGCAGGAAGCGAGATAGATGCCAGCATCATCTATGCAGATTATTATTATCTGGAAGCATTGAATAGGGCTCAAGATATAGTTTTTTAGGTTTTATTTGTTAGGTTTATATGATAAGAGGCAACCCGTGAGGGCTGCCTCTTATGGTATAAACAGCAAGGGCTGCCAGTACATCCTGGCAGCCCTATTACGTTAGTATGTTATGAAAAATTTGAGAGAATTGAAACTTCACAGTTTCAGAATTGTTTTACTAAACATGATTTTTTATATAGAGAAAGCATAGAAATAACTACTTCAATATCGTAGGGGAAGCAGTGGTGGTGCTTATCTGGTCGATGCCCGTGCGCTGCATGGAGTCAACCGAAGCAGAATCGCCCATGGCTACGGAAACGCCCTTGCCACTCTTGGTGTATCCTACGTTTTCAATCTGATTATCGACATCGTTCTGGAATGGAACCTGGGCAGCATTGCCCAAGGTCAGGACGATGGCTACCACGGCAGCAGCCTTGAAGAGAGGCTTCAGACGCTCTGTCAATGAAACCACCTTTGCCTTGTTAGGCTCCTTGGTGTATTCATCCTCAATCATCGCCATCATCTTCTGGTCGAAGTCATCACCCAGCGCCTCTTGCTTAGCCTCGCCCATCTCGTAAGAGAAGAGCGCTTGGTATGGCTTCAGCTCGGCAGGCAACTCGTCCTGGCTGAAGAATGCGCGGAGAATCTCCTCTTCTTCGAGAGAAGTCTCGGCCTTCCAATAGCGGTCCAAAAGTTGGTTGATGTACTTATAATCCATAACTGTCGAATTGTTGAAATCTTTGTTTTACTGTTTGTCGAGCCCTGAAAATATTCACCTTGACCTGGTCTTCGGTGATGCTGAGGACGTCTGCTATTTCCTTGTAGGATTTTCCTTCGATGTCTCGAAGTTGCAGACAGCTGCGCTGCTTTTCAGGCAACTCGTCGATAATATTCCTTACGATGTCCAGTTTGTCTTTCTGAATCATCCTTTCGGAGGGGGTAGAAGTGTTTTCGTCTAACCTTTCTGTATTCTGCTCTTCCAGCGAATCATTCTGATTTTCCATCTTCTTGATGCGGTCGAGCGAGAGGTTGCGAGTGATGGTGAGGCTGTATGCCTCGATGGAGTCAAGCTCCTGCCATCTGTCGCGGGCGTTCCAGACTTTAATCAGCGTATCCTGCACAACGTCTTCCGCTTCCTCCCGGTTGAGAGTAATGCGAAGGGCCAGTCTGAAGAGTTTGTTCTTCAGCGGCAAAACATCGTTCTGGAAACTGATTTCTTTCATCCCTCTATAATTAATGACGACTATGTTATAAGAAAGTTACAACCAATCTTAATTTATTTCTATTTTTAACTCTTGTTAAGAAAAAAGGTAATGAATTCTTCACTCTTCACTCTTCGTTCTTCACTTAATCACCGTTCCGTGCTTTCCGTCGATGGCGGTAGCAAGGGTGATAATCACCTCTTTCACACCAGCATCAATGGCTGCAAGGGCATTCTCCAACTTAGGAATCATGCCGCCTGCTACGGTACCGTCTGCTTTATATC
>OIYY01001264.1_pt1 | contig 13838 bp, 9 predicted proteins | sample 1588341 | NCBI WGS metagenome assembly OIYY01 (sample SAMN03283287) | human gut metagenome | biome: human-associated habitat; material: feces | host: Homo sapiens | place: Peru | collected 2012
GGAAGCATGGCAACATGTGGAGCTGACTGTTACTAATAGGTCGAGGGCTTAATCTAGTTAATAGCGGAGAAAAGCAGGTATGAACAGGAAAGCATCGTGCAGATTTATCTGCTAAGATGGTTTGATGTTCAGACGCAGATTTGCGTAGCAAATCTAGCGAGACGAAACGAAGTGTAGTTGAGCTGCTTTTCGGTCTTGAATAACAATTAAAATTTGTATGAAGTTTTGAAGGTACATATTTATTAAATATGATTTATTTAAGACATCCTGTGAGATGTCTTTTTTTTATAAAAAAATAATGAAATAATAATTCAAAACTGCTATAATGTGTTCAGTTACATATCGAAAACATAAATTTATTAAGGAGGTTGTTATGGAACAAAAGAAACAGGAGCCAATTCGTGATGCGAGACAGCTTGGAACTGCCAAAATGCTTGTACTTGGTTTACAGCATATGTTTGCTATGTTCGGTGCGACAATTCTTGTACCTATTCTTGTATCGGGATATTTTCAGAAAGCTTGTGGGGAGCCACTGACGAGAGGTCTTTCGGTGTCGGTTACGTTGTTTTGTGCAGGCTTTGGCACGCTTATATTTCATCTGTGTACAAAGTTTAAGGTACCGGCTTTTTTGGGCTCGTCATTTGCTTTTTTAGGAGGCTTTTATACTGTTGCAAATCTTGACAGTGGCATGTATGCAGATATGGCTGTCAATGATAAGGCGGCATATGCGTGTGGTGGTATATTTGTTGCAGGTATGCTCTACTTCGTACTTGCTCTTATTATTAAGCTGGTTGGAATCAAGCGTGTAATGCGATTTCTGCCGCCTGTAGTGACAGGACCTATTATCATATGCATCGGTCTTTCACTTGCCGGCTCAGCTATCAATAATGCTTCAACAAACTGGGTTCTTGCAATTATTGCACTTGGAGTTATAATTATTTTCAATATCTGGGGAAAGGGCTTATTTAAGATTATTCCTATTTTAATGGGAGTAATCATTTCCTATGTAGTGGCTCTTATTATGAATGCTGCAGGGATTACTAATCCTGATGGTTCGGCAATTCTTGATTTTACATCAATTGCATCATCTGCGTGGGTTGGAATACCTAAATTTCAGTTCATGAAGTTTGATATTACGTCCATTCTTGTTATGGCGCCTATCGCTATTGCAACAATGATGGAGCATATTGGTGACATGTCAGCTATTTCTGCTACAGTAGAGCAGAACTTCATTGCTGATCCGGGTCTTCATAGGACACTTATAGGTGATGGAATTGCGACTGCATTTGCAGGAGCCATCGGTGGACCGGCTAATACAACATATGGTGAGAATACAGGAGTTCTTGAGCTGTCTAAGGTATATGATCCGAGAGTTATCCGTATTGCAGCTGTTTTTGCTATTGCACTTTCGTTTATTCCAAAGTTTTCGGCTGTAATATCTACTATGCCGTCAGCGATTATTGGTGGAGTTTCATTCATGCTTTATGGAATGATTTCAGCAATAGGAGTCAGAAATGTTGTTGAAAACAAGGTAGATCTGACTAAATCAAGAAATCTGATTATTGCAGGTGTTATTTTTGTATGTGGTCTTGGCTTTGGAAATGGACTGACATTTACTGTAGCAGGAACATCAATTACACTGACAGCGCTTGCAATTGCAGCTATCGCAGGAATTTTCTTAAATGCTATTCTGCCTGGAAATGATTATGAGTTTGGAAAGAATCCGGACGGAGATGCAAGCCGTGGTGTTTATATGATGAACACAGACGATGAGGAAGAGGAATCATAGAAGTCAATTTATATAGACTGATTTGTGAACTGCAGCATTAAAAAATTTAATAAACATTAAAAAGATATTAACAATATTTTACTTGATAAAGTAATGCATATTATCTAAAATTAACTGGTATGGTGTAATTTTATAATTCACTGTACCAGTTTTTTAAGGGGAACACATTTAATGGACAGAAAAAAGATATTTTGGGCGATAGCTTCTGTTTTTATAGCTATCTTAAGCATATGGGCTGTTGTCTCACAGAGCAAGCATTTTTCATTTGAGATTCTTATGAGCTTTATCAGAAATGCAAATAAAGGCTGGCTTTTTATGAGTTTTGTTTGTACATTCGGGTTTATATGGTTTGAGGGTTTTGCTCTGGTACGCATGGCAAGACACTTTGGCTACAAAACAAGCGCGATTGATGGTACTGTGTATGGTGGAGCTGATGTGTATTTTTCGGCTATTACGCCATCGGCATCGGGGGGACAGCCTGCCAGTGCGTATTTCATGATAAGGGATGGCATACCGGGATATGCTGCTACAGTGGCACTGCTGATAAATCTTGTTATGTATACACTTTCACTTCTGACAATTGGTTTACTATGCATGATTTTTAAGTATCCTTTGTTTAAAAATTTCTCCGGTATTTCCCGCATTTTTATATGTTTTGGGATACTGGTGTTGATTTTTCTGGCTTTAGTATTTTATATGCTGCTAAGGAAGGGTGGCATACTGTACTCAGTTTGTGATGCTCTTATCCGCCTTCTCGAGAAAATACATATAATACGCCATGGTGACAGGCTAAGAATGAAGCTCAAAAATACTATGAAAGAATATCAGGAGTGTTCAAACAGTATAACAGGGCATACAAGGCTTCTTATCGAGATTTTCTTTTGGAATATTATGCAGCGATTATCACAGCTTCTGGTATCGTTTATGATTTTTATGGCAGTGGGAGAAGGAGTAAAAAAGGCGGTTGATGTGAGCGTGATACAGTGCTTTGTGGCGATGGGCTCCAATTGCGTGCCTATACCCGGAGCTATGGGAGTGGCTGATTATATTATGATTGATGGCTTTAAACAGCTTGTTGGTAGAAACGCTGCGAATATAGAGCTTTTGTGCAGGGGAATGACATTTTATGGAAGTGTAATAACAAGTGCTGTTATTATTCTTGTAGGATATATAGTTAGAAAAAAAAGAACAAAATAGTCTAGTACTTTTGCACAATAATATATTGTTATATTAGATGAAATGTGTTATTATTTTATAGTAATATTTACAATATTTTTTTGAAGGTATTGGACAATGGGTAGCGATTATAATACTGTCAGGGAGCAGAGCTTCCTTTTTAATGTAAATAAAATATTTCTTGTCATACATTTGCTGCTGTTATTTTTGTTTTCCTCTCTGGGAATAGAATTAATGGCGGGAATCAGTTTGCTGAGCATATGCTTTTATTTTCTGGCTTTTAGCCTGGCAAAATCTGAGAAACTTAGCATATATGTGTATAGTGTGGCGATTGAGATACTGATTAACATGGTACTTGCTGTTGTTTGTCTTGGATTAACATGCAATTTCCAGCTCTTTTTGATTGATGCGATGTTTTTTATTTTTGCTATGGATTATATGGTCCTCAGAAAGAAAAATAAAAATCATATTGCGATTCTTTTTTGCTGTGTATATGCGATAGCTTTGATTTTATTGTATACAATTGATGGATTTTACACACCATTATATGAGCTTGCCCCCGTTGTAATAAGAAGCATTTCTATTTCTATTTTATCAATTGCAGTTATACTGATAATCATATGCATGATGTATCTTTTACAATTTATGTCATCTGAGGAAGGTGCAATGGAAAAGCAGGCACAGTTTGATGCGCTGACTGAGATTCCGAACCGTTTCTTTATAATGGCAAAGCTTAAGAATCTTTTTGAGGCAGATAATCAGGGAGACTATTATCTTGCAATGATTGATATTGATGATTTTAAGAAAATTAACGATTCCTTCGGACACAATGTAGGAGATGATGCACTCAAGATTTTAGCTCGTACTATCGTAAACAAGGCTCGAGGTGTTGAACTTAGCTACTGCAGATGGGGCGGAGAAGAATTTCTGCTGCTTGGTAAATGTGTGAATGGAGAGGTACCTAAGGATTTTCTTGATGAGCTTCGTGTGGAGATTAATTCAAAGACCTTCTGGACATCAAAGGGCAGCGGAAGGATGACCGTGACCATAGGTGCAGGAAAATATAAGGTAGGGCAGGATTACAAGGAATGGATTAATTTTGTTGACAAACAGCTTTATGTCGGAAAATGCACAGGTAAGAATAAGGTTGTATGCTGAGACATAATTCTAGGCTTTGATATATGTTAAAACATATATCAAAACATATATTAAAGTTATTGCCGAAAACATATAATTTATATTGAAATTTATATTCAAATTACAAATTTTAGTTGCATGAAGTTAATAACTGTGATAGAATATTGACTGTTCGTAAGATGCCGGCATGTCGGAATGGCAGACGATGCAGACTCAAAATCTGTTGGGCGCAAGCCCGTGTGGGTTCAAGTCCCACTGCCGGCACTATTTGCAAAACCCCGTAAATCCAAGATTTCTAGTAAAATCAAGGGTTTGCGGGTTTTTTCTTTACTCGCAATCTTTCAAAAAAATAAAGAAAATAACAGGAGCATGATGATGATAAAAAAGATTTATAAAAAATATGAAATTATATTTAATGTTATATTTTTCTCGATTTTTCCGATTGCAGCTTTTTATCTTATGGAGTTCTACGAACATAATCCCTTTGAAGAAGTCAGATTTATGGCAGGATTTTTTAATATTATTTTGTTTGAGCTGATTGCCTGGATTCTTTATTTTGTTACGGGCAGGGCAAAGTGGGCACTTCGTGCGGTTTTTACCGTGGCTATGGTTTTTGGACTGATAAATCACTATGTTATGCTTTTTCGCTCGACTCCTTTTGTTCCGTGGGATATTTTCTCAATTGGTACGGCGACAAGCGTTGCGTCCAATTATGATTTTACACCAACTGCAGGAGTAGTTGTTGTTACAGTTATATTTATAGCACTTATTGTGCTGATGCATTTTGTTGATTTCAGAATTAAGTGGAAATTCAGGTTCAGACTAATTCCGACTGTGCTTGGAATACTTGCGCTGTGTCTGTTTGTGAATGCCCTGCAGGATGAGGATTTCCAGACGGACAATTATCTGTATCCGTTTCTCTTTACACCGGCATATATGACAAAGGTAAATGGAATGGCAGTGACCTTTGCGATGGATCTTAAGTTTGTGGCGGTTGATAAGCCTGATGGGTATAGCAGGCAGAAGGCTAAGGAGCTGCTTGACAGCTATACCGGTGCAGATGATAATTCAGATGAAGCAGCCGCCTCAGATAATTCTACAACTATAGATGAAGAAGCTGATATAGATAATGCAGCTAATAATACAGCAATTACAGATAAAAGTATTTATCCGAATATTATAGTTGTGATGGATGAAGCCTTTTCTGACCTGTCGGTGCTCGGTGATTTTGATACAAATACAGACTATATGCCGTTTGTACACAGTCTTGAAAAGGGCAATGAGAACACTATAACAGGATATCTGAATACGTCCGTATGCGGTGGCAATACCGCCGATACCGAGTTTGAGTTTCTGACAGGCAATACGATGGCTTTTCTTCCGGTAGGAAGTATTCCTTATCAGCAGTATATAAAGAGCACGACACCTTCCCTTGCAAGCTATTTAAAAAGCATAGGCTACGCAACGTATGCACAGCATCCGTACTATGGCAGTGGATGGAACCGGGATACGGTCTATCCTCTTTTGGGATTTGACAAGCTTTCGTTTATGCAGGATTATTCTAATCAGAGGTTTGTGCGCAAATATATAAGTGATGAGACGTCATTTGATAAGATTATTGAGACCTATGAGAACAAACCGGATGGTCAGCCGGCATTTATATTCAATGTCACTATGCAAAACCATGGTGGATACACGGATACCTACTACGGCTTTGACAATACGGTGACAGCGGATAAGCTCAATAATTCTGCACTTGACCAGTATCTTTCTTTGATTAAGCTGACAGACGAGGATTTAAAGAACCTCATTGAATATTTCTCAAATGTGGATGAGAAAACTATAGTGGTATTTTTCGGTGATCATCAGCCAAATGATACTGTGGCAAGCTCTGTTCTTGCAGCAAACGGCATGGACTATAATAATTTATCAAATGAAGAGCTTAAGCTGCGCTATCAGGTGCCGTATGTTATCTGGGCAAATTATGATATTGATGAGGCTGCAGGAAAAGACACGAGCGTTAATTATCTGGCTGCCAACGTACTTAAAGCGGCAGGTGTGCCGACAAATGATTACCAGAGCTTTCTGCTAAAGCTTAAGGAGGAGTATCCAATCATATCAGCGGTGCGCACGGATAAAACTTCCGGTAAGACATCGGATATGCTAAATGATTATAAGCTTTTGCAATATTACAGACTGTTTGATTGGGAGGATAAGTGATGAAGTTTGTTAAAAAGCATCCGCTTTTGACAGCGTTTTTAATTCCGTTTTTCATATGTATAATCATTTGTATAGGAAACGGTGTATATCCATTTGGCGATTACTGTCTTTTGCATATGGATTTGTATCACCAGTATCTGCCGTTTTTTAATGAGCTGTGGGAGAAGCTTAGAAATGGTGCGAGCCTCATGTATACATGGAATATCGGGCTTGGCAGTGATTTTGTATCGGTATTTGCCTATTATCTCGCGAGTCCGATAAACTGGCTTGTGGTGCTTTTTCCAAAGAGCCATATCATCGAGTTTATAGAGCTGCTTATTATTTTTAAGATTTCGCTCAGCGGAGCAACTTTTTTCTATTTTCTGAAGGAACACTTTGTGCTTCTTGGAAAGGATAACAGATATCACAATAGTACATTTGTGCCGGCATTTGTTTTCTCTACGGCATATGCGCTTTCGGGCTTTGTGGCTGCGTATAGCTGGGATGTCATGTGGATGGATGTTGTGGCAGTTGCACCGCTTGCGATAGCAGGACTTGAGAAGCTTGTGAGGGATAAAAAGCCTGTGCTTTACTATGTATCACTGGCACTTTGCATATTGTCAAATTATTATTTAAGCATCATGCTTTGTATCTTTCTGGTATTCTGGTTTGCATGGCTTTTCTTTACGCAAAATGGCGGCAAAATGGCTGCAATTGTGAGATTTGCCGTTTACTCGCTTTTGGCGGGAGGCACTGCGATGGTGCTCATCATTCCGGAGCTTATCATTTTAAGCTACAGCGGGTCATCGGGCATTGAGTTTCCAAAGCAGATAGAGTGGTATTTTAATCTCTTATCTGAGACAGGCAGGATGTGTACGACAGCAAGTGTCTATGAGGGGGCAGAAAACTGGCCGAATCTGTATGCCGGAGCCTTTTGTGTGATGCTTTTGATACTGTTTGTGCTCAATAAAAGGATTAATTGGAAGAAAAAAATAGCTCCTGTATTGTTTGTTTTGTTTTTTCTTGTGAGCTTTGCGAATAAACAGCTTGACTTTATATGGCACGGACTGCATTTCCCGGATTCGCTGCCGGGCAGACAGTCGTATCTGTTTGCATTTCTTGTGTTGACCATAGGCTATGCTACAGTCAGAAAGTGGCGTGGCATAAGGCTGTGGCATGTTGGCGTGGCGGTAGTATTTGCAGCGGCACTTATGGCTGTAAGCACGATGTTTGCCGATGAGGATGTGACAGAGTATTATGCAGTTATCATAAGCATATTGTTTGTCGCGCTATACGGCATTATGACGGTACTATTAAAGCTTGCAGCAAGGAAAAATAAGGAGCTTTTGATGGTCATAACATGCGGTATTGCAATTGTGGAGCTGGCTGTCAATATGGCAGTGACAGGACTTGGATGTACCGGCAGAAGCAGCTACAATGCCAATGTGGATGATATACAAGAGGCACTGGAGCTTGCAAAAGAGGAAGCAGCTGACAACGATGTGCCATTTTACAGGATTGAGGATACAGGCAGACTTACTAAAAATGATGATACGCGGTACGGCTATGCTTCGGGAACACAGTTTTCTTCCCTGATGAATATAAATGTGAGCCATTTTTATCAGGCTCTTTATATGGAGGGAGGCAAGAATTTCTACTGCTATAACGGTGCCACACCTGTCACATCAGCTATGCTTTCGGTCAGATATATGGTTACAAAATCCATACAGCCACAGAATGAGCTGACTACACTTGTAGGAAAATGTAAAAATCACTATCTGTATCGGAACAACTACACGCTTCCGCTTGGTTTTATGATGGATGAGGGAGTGATTGATACGTGGAAGCCATCATCTTCATCGAAAATCTATTCGATTAACTCTCTTGGCAAGCTGCTTGGCGCGGCAGAGGATACGCTGAGTCTGACAGAGTGCATTCAGGAGGAAAATCCGGGAAGCACGACGCTCACCTTTGACCATGACGGATATTACTATGCGGCATACGATTCGTGCAGCGCTGACAGTCTGACCTTCAGCCACGGGGAGTATGAGACCACATACTCGAAGACCACTCACAGGTATCTGTTTGACCTGGGATATGTGAAGGCGGGGGAGACAGTTACTGTCACAAACACTGATGCCGATGCTGTAAGGTTTAACGTTTACGAGCTTTCCGTTGCAGCAGTGGAAAGTGCATACAATGCGCTCAATGCGCAGACACTTTCTGTGGATGATTTTTCAGATACACACATAAGCGGACACATTGATGTAAAGCAGGCAGGCAGACTTGTGCTTTCTATTCCGAGTGAAAAGGGCTGGACAATGAAGGTGGATGGGAAGGAGACAGAGTATGAGGATTTTTCCGATACGTTTGTGAGCATTCATCTGGATGAGGGAGAGCATGAGATAGAGCTTTATTATGAGACACCGGGACTTAAGGCAGGTGCAGCTATAAGCGCAGGCTGTGTGGGCATTTTTCTACTGCTTTTATTGGGGCGTCAAATGGTTAATAGACGCAGCAGTTTACAGCTGAAACCTCACAGGGACAGATAATGCTTACAGTGACCGGTAATGCATGCAATACAATTATGCGAAACACAGAATGTTCAAATTGTAATGGTAAACTTAAATAATAAAACTAAAACAGGAGATTAACAAAATGAACAAACAAAACAAAAAAATCGCACAGGAAAAAAGAAGAATTGAGAGAGAAAAAGTAGAAAAGAAGGCAAAGGTAGTGAATCAGCTGAAATTCTGGGTGCCGATAGTGGCAGTTGTCGTGGTAGTCATAGTACTCATCTGGGCAGTTGCGACATCGGGCGGTTCATCGTCAAAGAGCACCAGTGGAACAGAAGCTGCATCACAGACCACAGAATCTCAGGCATCCGAGACACAAAGCAGTGATTCACAGACCGAGGCAGCAACACTTAATACCGAGGCTGACACAGTTGCAGAAAACGGAGATAAGGTAAATATTGACTACACCGGATATATGGACGGAGAAAAATTCGAGGGTGGAAGCACTGATGGACAGGGCACAGACCTGGTGCTTGGCTCAGGCAGCTATATAGATGGCTTTGAGGACGGAGTGGTAGGTCATAAGGTTGGAGAAACCTTTGATTTGAACCTTAAGTTCCCGGATGATTATAAGGTAAATACAGAGCTTGCCGGAAAGGATGTTACGTTTGAGGTGACACTTAACGGTGTATACAAATAAAGAGGATAACACACATATATGGAAAAATCGTTTGAAGAGATACTGGTACAGTTTTATATTGACCAGTACAGGGAGAATGCGAAGAAAAGTACAGGTAAGCCTGTGAAGCTGGCACACTATATTCACAGGCTCAACAGTAAAGCAAAATCAATTAAATATGCGCGCTTTTCAAAAAACGAGACAATAGCACTCGACAAGCTGCATCAGGAAATAAAAAGGCTTGCATTGATTACCTATTATTCCAACAATAAAAATGCAAGGCAGATTTTAAATAGAGAAATCCTTCCGCAGCTCGTCAGGGTGGATATGGAGCAGTTTGATGAGAAGGAGGCAGAGTATCTCACAGAGGATTTTTTAAAGCTTTTGCGCAAGGAGTATATAGGTGCGATATGTACCAGAAGCATGAAAGCACTTTACAATGAGTATCGCAGCAAGGAGCTTAGAAGAGAGATTGTCACGCTGGTTCCGGCGCGGCCGGAGCTTGAGTTTCCAAAAGCCCAGAGCATGAAAAGGCGCTTCATACTCCATATAGGACCGACTAACAGCGGTAAGACTTATCAGGCACTCGAGCGGCTTAAGCTGGCGCAAAACGGAGTTTATCTGGGGCCACTTCGCCTTCTGGCACTCGAGGTGTATGAGAAGATGAATGATGCAGGTATACCATGCACCATGCTCACAGGCCAGGAGTGCCTTGAGGTATCAGACAGCAGAATTATCGCATCGACAGTGGAGATGCTTGACTGTGATAAGGAATATGATATCGCAGTGATTGATGAGGCACAGATGGTAGCAGATGATGACAGGGGACATTCGTGGACAAGGGCAATTCTTGGTACACTTGCGAAAGAGATTCATATATGCATGAGCCCGGTGGCAAAGGATGTTGTCATTCATCTGATTAATCTGTGCCATGACGAGTATGAGATAAGGGAGTATGAGAGAAAGACAGCTCTAAAGCTGGAGGATAAGCCGTTTTCATTTCCGCAGGATGTGAGGGAGGGCGATGCCTTTATCGTGTTTTCCAAGAAGTCGGTACTCAATATCGCAGGGCGTCTTGAGGAAAACGGCATAAAGCCAAGTGTCATCTACGGAAGCCTGCCGCCGGAAATAAGGCGCAGACAGATGACACTTTTCAACGAGAAAAAGACACAGGTTGTCGTGTCAACAGATGCGATAGGCATGGGGCTCAATCTGCCGGTCAGAAGAATCGTATTTCTGGAGGTGGAAAAGTTTGACGGAGTATCAAGACGTCCGCTTGTCATCTCTGAGATAAAGCAGATAGCAGGCCGTGCAGGCAGATTTGGCATATATGATACAGGCTATGTGACAGCCTTAGGTCAAAAGAATCTGAATTATCTGAAGAATACTCTAAATATAACGGAGCAGGATATCGATATCGTAAGTCTTGGCTTCCCACAGGTGCTTCTTACAATGGATGCGCCGCTTGATGCGATAATTAAGCTCTGGCATGAGGCAAACCCGTCAGCGCCATTTAGGAAAATCAATGTCGATGAGATATTGTTTTTGTATGGCTATGCGTACAAGGAGCGCTACTTTATCGCAGATTTCGATGACAAATATCTGCTCTACAAGATGATTACCTGTCCGATAGATATAAAGGATAAAGAGCTGGTCAGACAATGGCTGCGCTACTGCATGTCGTATACATCTGATATATCTCTTGACAAGCCGGATAAGCACTCAAGGTATCAGGGGCTCATGAAATACGAGTCCTATTACAAAAAGCTTGATCTGTACTATCAGTTTTCGGTCCGCATGGGCAAAATTGTGGAGGAGGACTGGCTTGAAAGCGAGCGCGACAAAACACAGGCTAAGATCATGCAGCTTCTATCAAAGAGCAAGGATGAGTATATAATCAGATGCCGGTATTGCGGAAGAATCCTCCCGATTGGCAATTCACGCAATATTTGCAGGGACTGTTACAGCATGATACGCAGCTAATCACGGTTCATATTTTACTGTCAGGTCGTTGAATTTAATTGTCCAATGTGGCATAATAGAAAGAAGACTAAAATATGAATGGAGGAATTTTTTATGGCAAACAATGAGTTGCAGATTGCCGGCTCACAGGGCGAGCTTAGAATACGTCCTTACGAGCACCACGCAAAGTATTATGAAACAGATCAGATGGGTATAATCCACCATTCAAACTATGTCAAGTGGATGGAAGAAGCAAGACTTGATTTGATGGATCAGATAGGACTCAACTACAGGCAGATGGAGGATATGGAAATCATAAGCCCGGTGCTGTCGATATCGGTAGAGTATCACAGTATGGTGCATTTTGATGATACTGTTGTTATCTACACAAAGCTGCTTAAGTATAACGGAATCAAGATGGAGCTTGAATATGTCATGAAGGACAAGGAGACAGGCGAGCTTCGCACCACTGCAAAAAGCAGTCACTGCTTTTTGAATAAATCCGGCAAACCAATCTCATTAAAGAGAATGTATCCGGAAATAGATACGAAATTTTTTGAATTTAAAGAGGCATAATAAGATGATACAGGATAGATTAAAGGCACTTAGAGGCGAGATGGCAAAGAGGGGCATCTCGCTGTATGTAGTTCCTACTGCTGATTTTCATGAGTCAGAGTATGTAGGAGAGCATTTTAAGGCACGCAAATATATTACAGGCTTCACGGGCTCGGCAGGTACCGCAGTCATCACTATGGATGAGGCAGGATTATGGACAGACGGCAGGTATTTTGTGCAGGCGGCAGCGCAGCTTAAGGATACCACGGTAAAGCTTTTTAAGATTGGCGAGGAGGGCGTTCCGACAGTCGATGAGTATATAAAGGATACTCTTTCAAAGGGCGGTGTAATAGGCTTCGACGGCAGAGTGATAAATGCTGCATGGGGCAAAAGGCTTTCTGAAATCGCAAAAGAAAAGCACGGCAGCATGTACGTAAATGAGGATCTGATTGACCTTATATGGACTGACAGACCTCCTATGTCAAAGGAAGCTGTCATGATTTTTGACAATAAATATACCGGTGAGGATATAAGCTCAAAGCTTAAAAGAGTCAGAGAGCAGATGGCACAAAAGGGTGCAACTCTTCATCTGATGTCATCACTTTACGATATCGCCTGGCTATTAAATGTCAGGGGAGGAGACATAAGCTATGTGCCTGTAGTGCTTTCATACCTGGCAATATCAGAGGATAGCTGCATATGGTTTTTGCAGGAGGAGGTTGTGACTAAGGCACTTAAGGCCTACCTCGATAAAAACGGTATACAGACAAGACCATACGATGATTTTTATGAATATGTGAAGCATATTGATGAAAAAGAGACAGTGCTTCTTAATACATCGGTTGTAAATTACCGCATCTGCAGCAGTCTGCCAAAGGGCGTTACGGTGATTGATTCGGAGGATCCTACTGTTGTCATGAAGGCCGTAAAGAATGAAGTACAGCTTGAAAATCTGCGCAAGGCACACTTAAAGGATGCAGTTGCGATGTGCAGATTCATGTACTGGCTTAAGACAAATATAGGTAAGATACCGATGACAGAGATTTCGGCTTCAGATTATCTTGCATCGCTTAGAGCTAAGCAGGAGGGCTTTCTTGATTTAAGCTTTGCCACAATATGCGGATATGCAGACCATGGTGCTATTGTGCATTACTCTGCAACAGAGGAGTCGGACAGACAGCTTAAGCCTGAAAGTCTCTTACTGGTGGATTCAGGCGGACATTATCTGGAGGGAACCACAGACATCACGAGAACCTTTGCACTAGGTCCTGTGACTGACGAGATGAAGGATATGTTTACGAGAGTGTGCCGTTCAAATATGAACCTGGCAAATGCAAGGTTTAAGGAGGGCTGTTCGGGCCTTAACTTTGATATTCTCGCAAGAGAGCCTTTCTGGGAGATTGGCATGGACTACAATCACGGTACCGGACACGGTGTGGGCTATGTGCTCAATGTGCATGAGGGACCAAACAGCTTCCACTGGAAGCAGTATCCTGGCAGGACTGCAGAGCGCGTGATAGAAGAGGGCATGGTCACTACAGATGAGCCGGGCATCTACTTAGAGGGCAAGTTTGGCATTCGTACAGAGAATGAGCTTATCTGCCGAAAGGGTGAGAAAAATGAGTATGGCCAGTTCATGTATTTTGAGAATCTGACTTATGTGCCTATAGATTTAGATGCTATTGATCCAAATCAGATGACAGACAGGGAAAAAGGATACCTGAATGCTTATCATGCGAGAGTTTATGAGCTTGTTTCACCATATTTGAATGATGAGGAGGCCCAGTGGCTCAAGAAATATACAAGAGCTATTTAACGTTACTGT
>OIYY01001274.1_pt1 | contig 13749 bp, 10 predicted proteins | sample 1588341 | NCBI WGS metagenome assembly OIYY01 (sample SAMN03283287) | human gut metagenome | biome: human-associated habitat; material: feces | host: Homo sapiens | place: Peru | collected 2012
ATTGTGTGGTGTTATGACAGCTCTTGTTCCTCGTAACACAACAATCCCTGTAAGTAAGTCGCAAGTATTCTCAACTGCTGAAAACAACCAAACAGCTGTTGATATTAACGTACTTCAAGGTGAAAGACCAATGGCTTCTGATAACAAATCTTTAGGTATGTTCAGACTTGAAGGTATCGCTCCTGCAATGCGTGGTGTTCCTCAAATCGAAGTTACATTTGATATTGATGCTAACGGTATTGTAAACGTATCTGCTAAAGATAAAGCTACTAACAAAGAACAAAAAATTACAATTACAAACTCTTCTAACTTGTCAGAACAAGATATCGACAAGATGGTTAAAGAAGCTGAAGCTAACGCATCAGAAGATAAGAAGAAAAAAGAAGAAGCTGAAATCAAAAACAACGCTAACTCTTTAATCACATCTTCTGAAAGAATCGTTAAAGATTTTGAAGGTAAAATCTCTGATGAAGATGTTAAGAAATTAACTGAACACAGAGAAGCTCTTCAAAAAGCTTTAGATGAAAACAAACCTTCTGAAGAATTGAAAAAATTGTCTGAAGAATTGCAACAAACAATGTTCGCAATCTCTCAAAAAGCTTATGAAGCTGTTCAAAAAGAAGGCGGTAACGCAGACGCTAATTCAGCAGGCAATGAAAACGCTTCTTCTGACAAAAAAGATGACGATGTAATCGATGCTGAATTCACTAAAGAATAATGCTACGCACGTAGACATTTTGTTGGATGATAATTGTTTTATCTATCGGATGGTTTAAAACTATCGATTATCCTCAAAGTGGGACTACAAAATTATATTAAAACTACTAGCTCCGTTTCAAAGCGGGGCTAGTAGTTTTTTGTGTGTGAAGTAGGTTGGGCTTTCAGCCCAACAACATTTTCAACAATTTCTACACAAGACCTGTAATATTATCTCTCGTAATCACAGCGTCATAGTTTTTGTAACCCAAGATTTTTTCAATATTGTTTGAATGTGAACCAACAATTCTACGACATTCTTGAGAGCTATAATTAACCATGCCACGCGCGAATTCAACATTATTTTCATCCATAATTGAAACAACTTCGCCTTGGTTGAAATCATTTACAACATTCAAAATCCCAATCGGCAAAAGGCTTGAACATTGTTCCAAAATAGCTTTTTTTGCACCCTGATTAACTACAAGACCGCCGATAATATTTGTTGCATAACCAATCCAACGTTTCTTATCAGGAAGATTTTCGCTTGTTGGCAAAAACATCGTTCCTATATCTTCACATTCAAAAATCTTATTGATTACGTAAGGAATTTTACCGTTTGCAATTAATACTCTACCACCAAAACGTGTTACAAGTTTTGCTGCCTCAAGTTTTGTTCTCATACCGCCGCGTCCGCCTTCAGAAGCGTCAGTTCCAAGTGCCATAATCTCATCCGTCACACCGTCAACTTCTTTAATCAAAGTCGCGTCAGGATTTTCCTTTGGATTAGCGGTATAAAGTCCGTTAATATCAGAAAGTAATATTAATAAATCCGCGTCCAACTCGCTTGCAACAAGTGCAGACAATTTATCATTATCAGCAAAACAAACCTTCATGCCAGCCATCATAGGATTCATAGCGATTGTTGAAACCGTGTCATTTTGGTTAATAATCGGCACTACTCCGAATTCCAAAATCTTGTTTAAAGTCGTTCTTAGGCTCAAATATCTGTATCTTAAAGAAAAATCATCTTCTGTCAAAAGAATTTGCGCAATCGGCACATCAAAAATACCAAAACCGTTTTCATAAAACGACATCAAACGACTTTGACCGACAGCTGCACATGCTTGTTTAACACCATCTTCAGCAGTTGAGTCTAAATTCAATTTCTTTTTACCTAAACCAACAGCGCCTGAAGTTACCAAAATAACTTCTTTGCCTTGCTTCACGAGTTTTGACATATCTTCAATAAACGAATAAATACGAGATATTGCAACTTCGCCATCAGCATTTCTCAAAACATTTGTACCAAGTTTGATTACAATTCTTTTTGCGTCAATAAATTCTTTTCTTAACATTTTAGATACCCATTGCTTTTAAAACATCATTAATTTCGGAAGATGTCTTTTTAACATCCGCATTAGAATACTTGATTGCATTATCAGGGTCTTTAAGTCCGTTACCTGTAAGAATACAAACGATGTCTGTTCCTTCTTTAACAAGACCTTGAGAGTGTGCTTGAATCAAGCCTGCAACAGAAGCTGCGCTTGCCGGTTCACATAAAACGCCTTCAGCAGATGCCAACATCTTATAAGCTTCAACAATCTTTTCATCAGAAACACAACCGATTTTACCTTTGCTTTCATCTCTTGCGGCTTCTGCTTGTTTCCAACTTGCAGGGTTACCTATTCTGATTGCGGTTGCCAATGTTTCAGGCTTCATAATTCTTTCACCGCGAACGATTGCAGCAGAGCCTTCCGCTTCAAAACCCATCATTTGTGGTAAAGCTTTAATATTACCTTCTGCAAAATACTCTTTGTAACCTTTCCAGTAAGCGGTTATATTACCTGCATTTCCTACAGGAATAAAATGATATTCAGGGGCTTTTCCTAAAGCATCACAAATTTCAAATGCGCCTGTTTTTTGACCTTCAATTCTGAATGGGTTTACTGAGTTTACTAAAGTAATAGGATGAGTCGCAGAAATTTCTCTAACACATTCAAGAGCTTGGTCAAAGTTACCTTGAATTGCGATTATTTCAGCACCGTACATCATTGCTTGAGAAAGTTTTCCTAGAGCAATATAACCGTCAGGAATAAGTACAAAAGTTTTAATACCTGCTTTTGCACCATAAGCGGCAGCTGATGCGGAAGTGTTGCCTGTAGATGCGCAAATAATAGCATTTGCGCCAGCCTCTTTAGCTTTTGTTACAGCCATTGTCATACCACGGTCTTTAAAACTTCCTGTTGGATTGCAACCTTCGAACTTCAAATAAATATTAGCTTCTAAGCCGATTTTTTTAGCCAAATTATCAGCTTTAATTAAAGGTGTGTTACCTTCATTAAGTGTTACAACAGGTGTTGATTCTGTTACCGGTAAGTATTTTCTGTATTTTTTAATTAGACCTTGGTAGTACATATTAAATCCTCTCTTTTTCTTGAATATAGCACGAAAAATGAAAAAATCATTAAATATTTTCAAACGAATCAATCATAACATCCACAATAGCTGTACCTTGGTGATTGATTGCTTTTTCAAGTGCGGGAATCAACTCTTCCTTTTTTGAAACTCTCACTGCGAACAAATCATAAGCTTCCGCAATTTTTGTAAAATCAGGATTAATCATCTCGACCTGATAACGTCTGTTGTAGATTTTTTCTTGCAATTCACGCACCATACCAAGATAACTGTTATTCATAATAATAATTTTCAGCGGAATATTATGTTCTCTGCAAGTTGCAAGTTCTTGCAAATTCATCTGAAAAGACCCGTCGCCCGTAATATTCAACACAAGACTCTCAGGATTTGCTATATAAGCTCCTATTGATGCAGGGAGTCCAAACCCCATTGTGCCGAGTCCGCCGGAGGTTATAAATTTTCTTGGTTTATTAAAATGGAAAAACTGTGCAGTCAACATTTGGTGCTGTCCAACGTCAGTTACAACAACTGGTTCGAAGTATTTTGTAAAATCAGAAACTGTTTCCAAAACGAAAGAGGAGTGCAATTTTTCTGAAAAATTTTCCTCGATAGCTTCATCACTGTCTTCCATTGAATCAATTTCCATCAACCATTTTTCGGGAACAGAAAATTGAATATCAACATTCACAAAATCGCTTAGAAAGTCTTTGATATCAGCAATAATTTCATAATCCACAGGCATGCCGGCAGATTGAATGTTGATGCTTGCAATTTTAAAATTCTTTGTAAACTCATCATTTTTACAAGTCGAACGGTCAGAAAAACCTGCACCTAACGTAATTAACAAATCACATTGTTTTAAGGCGGAATTAGCCAATTCTACACCGTTTAAACCAATCATACCCAAATATAATCTGTTTTCTGACGGATAAACTCCAATCCCCATGAGTGTTGAAACGACAGGACATTGAGTTTGAGAAATAAATTTCTCAACTTGTTCAGAAGCGTTTAGACAACCTCCACCAAGCAAAACCAAAGGCTTGTGCGCATTTTTAATCAATTCTGATAAATCTTTGATTTCTTTAGAAAAATCTTTAACAATAATTTTTTCATCTTCAGGCTTAAAGGTTCTTTCGTGGTATTCAGCTTCAAGAATGTTTCTAGCTAAAGCTACAACAACAGGACCTTTTACACCACTATTTGCAACAGAAAAAGCCTCTTTAATCACTTGTACGACGTCATCTTCATGCTTAAGTGTATAAACTTTTTTACAGCAAGATTGCACCATTGCAGGAATATCAAGATTTTGGAAAATCTTCCCGTTACGGTTTGTAGTTGAAACAGCACCCGCTAAAACTACCAGCGGAGTTGAGTCTGCATAAGCGTTTGCAATCCCTGTTATTGTATTTGTAAAACCGGGACCGGATGTTACTAATACAACGCCTGCTTTTCCGCAAACTCTCGCATAACCTTCTGCTGCATGCACGGCAGCTTGCTCGTGACGTACAAGATAATGCTTGATATTTTCAGTCTTAGAAAGCTCGTTATAAATACTTAAAACGGCTGCTCCAGGGTAGCCAAAAACACTTTCCACGCCGAGTTCTTCAAGCGTTTTTACAAGTGCTGATGCAGTGTTCTGAGTTTTTGTAAGACTTGTAGTTTTAACCATCGTGAAAATATTATACATCAAAATTAAATAAAAGACTTGATTTCTATTTTTGTTTTGGGTAAGATGGTTTTGCACTAGTTATTAAGACTTGTGTGTGAAAATTGCATATCGGGATGTAGCGCAGTTTGACTCTGCCGAAGAAAAGTTGACTAAATGTCAAGTTTTCTGAGAGGTAGCACTGGTGCGCTTCAAACCAAAAATTGAAAATTGCATATCGGGATGTAGCGCAGTTTGGTAGCGCACCTCGCTTGGGACGAGGGGGTCGCACGTTCGAATCGTGTCATCCCGACCATTTAAAAAAGACTTTCAACAAAACGTTGAAAGTCTTTTTTTATTTTTTAATAAATTTACTATATTATATTTATTAAAATTTTCTACGAATACACAAACTCATGCGTTCCGTCTTCATTCAAAATCAAAGCGCACAAATGCGCATTTGGATATTTACCACAACCTAAATCAATACAAATTTTGTCTTCATCAATATATGGTTCATCAAATTCAGTATGACCAAATATAATCTTTTGTGGAAGTTTATGTTTTGAATAAATAAATTTGCTTCTAATGTAGACTAAATCAACTTCGTCCTGTTCTTCTAGCGGATAATCAGGATTTATGCCGGCATGCACAAATAGATATTTATCTGTTAAATGGTAAAACTTCAAACTTTTAAAAAAGTCACCATGGATTTTAAAAATATTTTCAAAGCTTCCATAACTTTTTACAGTCGCAGGACCGCCGTAATTGTCAAACAAAAATTGGTAATAATCATCTGATTTTGCATGCAAAAGTGCGTATTCGTGCGAGCCTATCAGATAAATACATTTGTTGGTTTCTCCTTGTTGAATTACTCTATCTATTACACCTCTTGAATCAGGACCTCTGTCAATATAATCGCCCATAAAAACAAATATGTCATTCGGTCTTGTATCAATCTGACTCAAGACACTTTCAAGTTTTTTCAACTCTCCATGGATATCGGTAATCGCTATATATCTTGGCATAATGTATTTCTCCTAAAGACATTATAGCATAAAGCTGCGGGCAGAATTTGCGCAGACCGATTTTTCATATATAATAAAAATACTATGAAACACAGAGAAAACGTACGAAATTTTTGCATTATTGCACACATTGACCATGGTAAGTCAACTTTAGCCGATAGATTATTAGAAGCAACCGGAACTATTGCACAGCGCGACATGCAAGCGCAACTTCTTGATACAATGGATATTGAGCGCGAACGCGGTATCACAATCAAACTTAACGCTGCTCGAATGAACTATACTTCTAATGATGGTGAAAAATATATATTTAATTTGATTGACACACCCGGTCACGTTGATTTTTCGTATGAAGTTTCACGTTCTCTTGCTGCTTGCGAAGGTGCTTTACTCATTGTTGACGCGACGCAAGGTGTTGAAGCGCAAACATTGGCAAACGTTTACATGGCAATTGAACAGAATTTGGAAATTATTCCTGTAATCAATAAAATTGACCTTCCATCAGCGGATGTAGAAAGAGTTAAGGCTGAAATCGAGGAAATTTTGGGGATTGATACTTCTATGGCAATTCCTGTTTCAGCAAAAACAGGCGTAGGTATTCCTGAAGTATTGGAAGCGATTGTAAAATTTGTTCCGCCTCCAGTTGATACAACAGAAAAGCCTTTGCGCGCACTTGTATTTGACAGTGCCTATGACCCATATTTGGGGACTCTTTGTTTCTTCAAAATTATGGATGGCAAAATGAAGCTTGGTGATAATGTCAAATTCATGGCGTCAGGTAAAGAATACGAAATCACTGAGCTTGGGTATCTTACTCCGCACAGAGTTCAGGTGGATGAACTTATTTGCGGTGACGTAGGTTATTTTGCAGGTTCTATTAAAGAAATTACGCGTTTTGTAGGTGATACAGTGACTCACGTTGAAACTCCTGCAAAAGAACCTCTCCCAGGGTATAAAGAAGCTTTGCCAATGGTGTTTTCAGGCTTGTATCCTGTAGATAATGAAGATTATCACGAATTAAAAGAAGCTTTGGAAAAATTAAAACTTTCTGACAGTTCTATTACGTTTGAACCTGAAACCTCAAGTGCACTTGGTTTTGGCTTCCGTTGCGGTTTCTTAGGCATGCTTCACATGGAAATTGCACAAGAAAGATTGGAAAGAGAATATGACCTTTCAATTGTAACAACTGCGCCATCAGTAGTTTACAAAGTGCATAAAACAAACGGCGAGGTTATAGAAATTGATAACCCTGCAAACTTACCTCCTGCGCAAACAAGAGATTTTATTGAAGAACCTTATGTAAAAGTTTCAATAATTACGCCAAATGATTTTGTTGGTACGCTTATGGATTTATGCCAAACAAAACGCGGTATTTTTATCAACATGAATTATTTGGACAAAGTTCGCGTTGATTTAATTTATCATTTGCCTTTGAGTGAAGTTATTACTGATTTTTATGACCAATTAAAATCACGCTCAAAAGGTTATGCAAGTTTGGATTACGAATTTGTTGATTATAAGCGTTCAAAACTTGTTAAATTAGATATTATGCTGGCGGGTGAAGTTGTTGACGCCTTATCTGTAATTTGTCACGAAGATAGCGCATTTTACATAGGTCAAAAATTAACAGAAAAATTAAAAACCATTATTCCGCGTCAAATGTTTGAAGTCCCAATTCAAGCCGCGATTGGCGGAAGAGTTATTGCAAGAACTAACATAAAAGCGTTAAGAAAAAGCGTTTTGGATAAATGCTATGGTGGTGATATTTCACGTAAACGTAAGCTATTGGAAAAACAAAAACGAGGCAAAAAACGTATGAAAGCTGTCGGACGTGTAGAAGTTCCGCAAGAAGCATTCATGGCGGTTTTGAGCTTGGAAGAAGAATAGTTAAAAACTAATCTTCCACTTTTTCTTATTTCTGCAATAAACTAATTCGATTAAAATTTATTTCCAAGTTTTTCCAAAGAAACAACGTCATCAAAATCTTTACGAGTCTTAACCGTTTCTTTGTGTTCAATTTCATAACCCAAAGTTATAATTGTTGATAAAATTTGATGCTCATTCAAACCTAATTTTTCTTTCACTTTTTTATAAACATCAGGTAAAACTGTAGTAATTTCATTCCCCATAGCACCTATAATACAAGATTTAATATTAAGATTTTCAGCTTCCAGCATCATGTAAGAAATCGGATAAATCAATTGTTCCATAGTTCTTATACGCAAAGCACCTTCTGCTTGTAAAGCAGGGTTCAAGGCAGGATTTTTAATATGTGTAATTTTAGCTTCTTCCCAAGCGTTTTCATCAGCAATACAAACGATTAAAGCATCTGCGTTTTTAACATGCGCTTGACCTAAAGAAAGTTCTGCCAATAAATCTTTGTTTTCTTGAGATTTAACTAGAATAAACTTCCAAGATTGAACGTTCATCCAAGACGGCGCAAGCCTTCCAGCCTCTAAAACTTTCCTCAAATCTTCATCAGAAATATGTTTATCAGAATATGTTCTTACGCTTTTTCGAGATTGAATTAAATTTAGTAAATCGTTCATTTTGCGTCCTTTCTTTTGAGGGGAATAAGGTAATAGGGTAATAAGGGAATAAGAGGTATTAACTTTTGTAGATAATTTCGCCACTAAAATAGTTGTTATTAGTAATGGCTTGGCGTATAAATACTCTATTTAAAATGTTTTTATAACCTCTTATTCCCTTATTACCCTATTACCTTATTCCCTTTTATCTACCCTTCTGCCAGAATTACAGTAAAATCACTTCCCACAGAGAATGTTTCTGTCGGATCATAAACAAATTGCATATTGTTTAATTCAGGCATCTTCTTTTGTAACCAATTTAAGAAATCAACCGTAACAGCACTCTTGTTTGCAACAAATCTTGTATGAGAAAGGTGAGTAATTTTTAACATATTTACTTCATATCCAAGCTCATTAAATTTTTCTTTCAAAGCTTGTGCTTCTGCTTCTTTACGTGGAGAATACATAATTCCACCTTTGAATTTCGTACCGTCAAGTGCAGGTTTATCCCTGTAAATCATTCTATTAATAACTTCTTGAGTCTTTCTAGGGTCTAAAATCCAGTAGCTGATATAACCTTTTTGATTTGGCGCACCGGGAAGTGTTGCGATTTCGATTTTGTTTTCGTCAACGCTTCTTGCAAATGCTGCGTATTGTGATAATTCGTAGAAACTCATATCAGTTTTGATATAAGTGTTACAAATATTTAATACTTCAGGAATTTTTGTAATAACTTGAGGTGAGTGAAGTTTTTCAAACAAACTTCTCATAAACCATTGTTGACGTTGAGTTCTGCCAATATCACCAAGTCCGTCTTTTCTATATCTCAGATATCCGACAGCTTGATTACCGTTCAAAACAGTATCACCTTTGTTTAAATCAATATGCAGATGCCCTGCATAATCGTGGTAATGCATTGGTTTTTCAACATAAATAGGAATTCCGCCCAAAGCGTCTACTACCTTTTCAACGGCTTCATCATGAACAACAATATATTTATCAACTTTTATACCAAAAGTTTCTTTCAAAGTCTTTTTAACAAGATTAATTCCACCCAAAGCGTGCGCAGCATTAATCTTTTGAACTCCTTTATTGTCAGGCAGATAAACTTTGCTGTCACGCGGAATTGAAATTGCGTTAATTGAATGTGTTTTTGGGTCGATATTTACAACCATAATCGTATCAGAACGTGTACCTTCCCAAATATCCGCTCCATTACCATTTGAATCTACACCAAGCAACAAAATATTTTGTCTGTGAGGAGAAAACGGCACTTCAAATTTGTTTCTTTGTTTACGTGCAAACTTGAAAAATCCGCTTGCATCGTCAGCTTGTTCTGAATCAATTTTGTTTAAAAAGAAATTATTTTCAACTACAGTTACACAAACTATAACTGCACATAAAATCGCTAAAACTACAGTAAAAAGCAATTTTGCGAAATTTGATGTTTCTTCTTTTTCTTCCCTGATATTTTTTAAAAATGCTTTATATTCTTCTTGTTGATTATTATTTGCTATTTTCATTTTTTATCTCTCTTTAATGAAAATTATATTTTAAGCATAGCTTAAAATCAATAAATTTAAAGAGATGTTAATAACACCCTCTCCCCTCCCTTGGGAGAGTGGAGAGGGTGTTATTAATTTACGAATTTTAATCCAGCAAAGCCTCTAAGATAGCTGCATTTTTACCTGCCATTGTATTAGCTTTTACTCTGCTTTTATACATATAACTTCTCAATGCTTCTCTAATTAATTCTGAACGAGTTCTATTTTCTCCTTCAGCTACTTGATCGATTCTGTCTAAAAATTCTTCGGGCATTGAAATTAATACTCTTGCCATTTATGTTCTCCTTTACTATGTAATGACTTTTGATATCTTGTATATATATAAAAGTCAAATCGAAATATAAAATTGCCTTTTTTAATAAAAATATTAAGAAATATTAAGAACAGAGTTTTATTTTTCTCTAAATTTTTCAATACCACTCAATTTATATTTGATGTAAAATTAAAGCTAATTGGAGAGTTCGCTATGAAAGAAAAAGTTTTAATTTTAGGTTTGTCAAAAAGCGGAATTGCTGCTGCAAAATTCGCTAATAAACAAGGTTATGATGTGTTTATAACAGAATCAAAACCTTTGGATAAAGTTAAAGAAGAATGTAAATCTCAAGTAGAAGAACTTAAAAATTTAGGAATAAAAATTGAATGTGGGTATCATAGCGATGAATTTATTTCAGGCGCAAAATTTGCAATAACAAGTCCGGGAATTCCACCTAAATCAGAAATTTTCAAACGTTTAAATGAAAAAAATACGAAAATTATTTCTGAAATCGAATATGCGTATTTGAATACAAAAATACCTTTTATTGCAATAACAGGTACAAACGGTAAGACTACGACTACAGCTCTTGTTTCACATATTTTGAGTAAAGATTTTGATGCACCTGTTTGTGGAAATATTGGTGTTCCTCCAACTTCTTTAATTGAAGGAAATCACGATTTTCTTGTTTGTGAAATAAGTTCTTATCAAGCACAAATGACAGAAAAGTTTAAAGCAAAAATTGCTTGTTGGACGAATTTTACACCTGATCATATTGACTGGCATGGCGGTTTAGAAAATTATTTTAAAGCTAAAGCAAAAATATTTTTACCTCCGCAAGAGCCTGAATATGCTGTTTTAAACGCTCAAGACAGCAGATTGAAGGAATTTGCGAAAGAGTGTAAAAATGTTGTGTTCTTTGATGATGAAAAAGATTGTAAAATTATCAACAATTCTATTTTTTACGGCGAAGAAGAAATTATTTCTCTTTCAGATTGTCCGCTTGTTGGTCATCACAACTATCAAAATATTATGTGCGGAATAATTATTGCTAAGCTTGTCGGGATGAAAAATGAAGACATAAGAACTCAAATTATGAGCTTTAGAGCACCTGAACACAGATTAGAAAAAGTTCGAGAAATGGACGGAATAACTTTTTATAACGATTCTAAAGCAACAAATCCTGAAGCTTCAATTGTTGCTATTGATTCTTTCAATAATGTTGATGTTGCGCTTATATTGGGTGGAAGAGATAAAAATACTGACTTAACCGAAATGTGCCATTCAATAAATAAGCATATTAAGACTGTTTTATTGATTGGTGAAGCGACAGCAAGATTTGAAGAAAATCTGGTAAAAAACGGATTTAGTAATATAATAAAAGAACGCACAATGGAGGATGCAATAGATAAAGCAATTAGTTTAAAACCAGATGTGGTATTGCTTTCACCTGCTTGTGCAAGCTTTGATATGTTTAACAGTTACGAACACAGAGGAGATGTTTTCAAAAAGTATGTCCTATCAAAATAACGCTAGAGAAGAAAGGATTAACTCTAATAAAATGAGTTCTCAAAACATGCAATCAGACAGACCACTTATGATTGCTGTAGTTTTTCTTGTTGTAATAGGCGTTATGGCGATTTTTTCAGCAAGCGCACCAAAGTGTATCGAAATGGGAGTAAATCCTACAAAATTTCTTGTACAACAAATTTTAGGAATCGTTGTTGGTATAGTAGGTTTAAGATTTCTTTCAAATTTTCATTACAAAAAACTTATTAAATATACTCCGGCTGTTGCTTGGACTGTTGTCGGAATGTTGCTTTTGGTTAAATTTGCCGGTGTTACGGTAAATGGTGCGCAACGTTGGATAAATATTGGGCCAATGAGTTTACAGCCTTCTGAGTTCGCAAAACCGGCTGTTGTTCTATTATTAGCAGCTGTTTTCTCAAAAGATGTAAATTTGCTTGATGATAGAAAAATAAGAATGGCGTTTTTCCCAATAATATTAATGGTCGGACTTATTTTTATTCAGCCAAACTTAAGTATGGTTTTACTTTTGATGGCTACTTCTGTCGCTATTTATCTTTGCGCAGGTGGTTCGACTCAATTAATTATGTGGGGCGGATGTTCCGTAATACCTTTACTTTTATTAAAAGGGTTGAAAGGTTATCAATCTTCAAGAATTCAGACTTGGCTCCATCCTGAAGCTGATCCGTTAGGTGCAGGATATAATATTATTCAATCACTTGTAGCATTCGCGTCAGGCGGTTTGTATGGTGTCGGTTACGGAAGTTCTAAACAAAAACTTGCCTGGTTGCCTGAAGCGCATACTGACTTTATTTTTGCAGTTATTGGCGAAGAACAAGGTTTTATTGGTTGTTTGCTGATTATTTGTTTGTTTTGGACAATTTTACAAAGAGGATTTGTAATTGCGGTTAAGTGTCAAGATATGTATGGAAAACTTCTTGCACTCGGACTTACATTTTCAATTTGTTTCCAAGGATTTTTAAATATGTGGGTTGCAAGTTCATTTGTGCCTGCAACAGGTGTTCCAATGCCGTTTATAAGTTATGGCGGTTCATCTATCATGGTTTCATTATGGATGATTGGAATTTTATTAAATATATCAAAAGATAACGTTAAAAGAGTAAGGTTTGGTAATAGTAATGTCAGAAGTATACAATAGCATTTATTTCGTAACCGGCGGTGGTACGGGCGGACATATTTATCCTGCTGTATCAGTGTTGATGGGGCTTTTGCAAAGAGAAGATACTGAAAAAATTTATTATATCGGCAACCCCAATAATATGGAGTACGATATTATCAGCAAAATCGACGGCGTTACGTTTCTTCCGATAAATATCAGCGGAATGCCCAGAAAAGCAAGTTTTGCTTTCGTGAAATGGCTTGTGAAACTTGAACTTTCTATGTGGAAGGCACTTTTTTATATTAAAAAATATAAGCCTGATGCGATTTTTACAACGGGCGGTTATGTTAGTGCGCCGATAGCGTTTATGGGTGCTTTTTTGAAAGTTCCGCTTATGATTCACGATTGTGATGCGGTTCCCGGGCTTGTTTCCAAGACGGTTGCTCCTTTTGCGAATGTTGTTTCGGTTGCTTTTGAAAGTTCTAAAAATATTTTGAAATCAGAAAATATCGTTTGCACGGGGAACCCTGTCAGAGAGGAGTTTCTGACGGTTTCTAAGGAGCAGGCTCGTGAAAAACTCGGCTTGAGAAATAAAATGACAATTTTGTTAACGGGCGGTTCGCAAGGTGCTCAAACTCTCAACAAGGTTGCAATCATTGTCGCTCAGGAGTTGGTCGAAAGATTTGATGTACAGTTCGTTATTCAAACGGGCAAAAAGAATTACGATGATTTTATAAAAAAAATATCGGAGTATTTCCCTCATTATGCGGAAAACACGAACTTGGTCATTAAACCTTATTTTGACGAGATGTTTTATGCTTTGAAATCAGCGGACATTGTTATTTCAAGGGCAGGTTCTTTGAGTTTGTCAGAGTTGAATATGTGCGGTGCTGCGTGCATTTTAGTGCCTTATCCCTATGCGGCAGCCGACCATCAACGTAAAAACGCAAAAGAAGCGGAAAAAATCGG
>OIYY01001278.1_pt1 | contig 13723 bp, 11 predicted proteins | sample 1588341 | NCBI WGS metagenome assembly OIYY01 (sample SAMN03283287) | human gut metagenome | biome: human-associated habitat; material: feces | host: Homo sapiens | place: Peru | collected 2012
CGACCTGTCACGCGACCGTGGCTTAAGCAACGGTCTTGACTTGGAGCATATCAACTGGGGAAATTACGACCTTATCGTAATTGATGAGAGCCACAACTTCCGCAATGGCGGAAACGTTGACGAGGAGGAACTTGACGACGACGAAGAGCCATGCAAGGAAAACCGCTATCAGCGTTTGATGAACCGCGTCATCCGTTCCGGCGTGAAGACAAAAGTGCTGATGCTCAGTGCCACCCCGGTAAACAACCGCTTCAATGATTTGAAAAATCAGTTGCAGCTTGCCTATGAAGGCAGAGCCGACTACATCAATGAAGCTCTTGGATTAGACAAGAGCATTGATGATGTATTCCGCAACGCACAGACAGTATATAACAAATGGGCAAAGCTGCCTCCTGAGGCACGCACCACAGAACGCTTGCTGAATGATTTGAGTTTTGACTTCTTCCAGATGCTTGGCGTAGACATCCGCCAGCAGGGCGTGATCCAGCTCCACGGGGGTAAAGCTCTTTTTGGGCTTGCCGATTTTTACTTATTCACTCTTCACTTTTCACTCTTCACTAGATACCAGACCCACTGCCTGTTCCCTTATTTTTGAGAAAGGCAGTGGGTTTTTATTATGTCCAGGCAACGGATATTGTCAGGAACGAGAAAGGCGGTTTGTGAAAAAACTGCAAATCCTATGCAGCCAGTTAATTGTTTTTCAAATTCCTATGTGGTAGACTCTAACAGAAAGTTATTATAAGTAAGTACAAGGGAGCAGGGCTTACACACTGCTCCCTGATCCTTCTATCCCCCCTCGAATCCCAATCTGCTTATAACCCGCATTCCTCCTAAAATCGCAATTCCTTTCCCGAATCACCGTACTCTTACGAATCCCCGTCATCTGGGTAATCTGCCGATAGGTCTTCCCCTGTTCCAAAAGCGACAATGCCAATTCAATTTGTTCCTGCGTGAATTTCTTTGGTCTGCCGTCTTTGAAGTTCGGGTCTTGGCGGGCGATGGCTTTTCCTGTTTGGGTTCTCTCTAAGTCGGGAAAAATCCCAAAACCGTGACAGCAGCCCGGTTCTGGTGTGCAGCTGTCTGGCACTGTGCTCCCTTTGCGGGACAGCTGCCGATGTGCTCTGCCGGAGGAAACAGAAGCGCAGCCGAATAAAAAATGGGCGGTGACGGAATTTCGTCGGAATTTCGTCGCCGCCCTTGCTTGAAATGATGGGCTGCCTGTCTTCCCTGCAAAAACAATTGCATTTTGCGAAACCTCGTGATATACTTATCGTAAATAAAGTGGGGAGGTAGCCGCCGTGGAAGAGAATATTTTTATGAAAAACCAAATGCCGCCGGTTCTGGAGGATTACCTTTCTTACGCGACGGGAAGTCGGGAGAACCTGGGGGAGATGCTGCCGGTGGCAGTGTATCGGATGCTGGAATACTCCCTGAAAGAGGAGCTCCGGGCCCGATTTGGCAAGGAAGAGCAGATCGCCCTGTTCCGGGGTGCCGGACGGCGGGCCGGGGCCTACTTTGCCAAAACCTATCTGGACCTGAATCAGGATATGGATGCCTTTGTCGGTCAGCTTCAGCGCAAGCTGGTGGAGATGAAAATCGGTGTGCTGCGCATTGAGTCCATCGATGACGCCACCGGACGCATCCATCTGACGGTTTCCGAGGATGCGGACTGCTCCGGGCTGCCCATCCTGGGGGAGACGGTGTGCAATTATGACGAGGGCTTCCTGTCCGGAGTGCTCACGGCCTACACGGGCAAACCCTATTCTGCTGTGGAAATCAACTGCTGGGCTACCGGGGACCGGGTCTGCCGGTTCTGCATTGAGGTAGACGCAAAATGATGGACCGGGACCAAAGCGCGCGGCTGCTGTTTGATTATCTTCGGGATATCCTCTATGCGGAGTCTCCCCAGGCACCTGACATGGCAGAGTTTTCCCCTGCCATGCATGACCTGGGCCTGGGCCTGCAATATCTGCAGCAGGCAGTGGAAGAGATGAAGGAATATTCCGGGGCACTGGCCCGGGGCAACCTTTCCGTAGAGCCTCCACCTCGTGAGAATTTCCTGTGCGAAAATCTGAAAAATATCCATGCCAACCTGAACCACCTGACCTGGCAGGCCCAGCAGGTGGCCAAGGGGGACTACAGCCAGAGCGTCACCTATATGGGCCAGTTCTCCGAGGCCTTCAACCGCATGACGGACCAGCTCCGGGAGCGGGAGGATGTGCTGGTGCTGGAGGCCCACCAGGATGCCCTGACCGGCATTGGCAACCGGCATTTTCTCCGGGAAAAGCTGGAGGCGGCCCTGGAAAGCGGTGAGGGTTTCCTGTTCTGCTATTGTGACCTGGATCACCTGAAATACGTGAACGACCGCTTTGGCCATGCCGAGGGCGATAATTATATCCGCCGCTTTGTGGACACCGTCCAGGGGAACATCCGCCGGGGAGATATCTTCGCCCGGATCGGCGGGGACGAATTCTGCCTGCTGCTGCGCCGCTGCTCCCGGGAGAACGGACAGCGGAAAATCGAGCGAATGCAGGAGGCATTCCGCCGGAGTGCTCCGGGGGATTATCCCTGCGGCTTCAGTTGCGGCATTCTGGAGATCCCCGAGGGCCACGCCCCTACGGATGCAGACGACCTTCTCCACGAGGCCGACGGCCGAATGTACAGCCAGAAGGAGGACCACCGCCGGGACTATATGCCGGAGCTGTATCAGGAGTGAATAAAAAGCAAAAGAGGCCATCTCGCGTGGCCTCTTTTCGTTTTACCGCCTGTCTACTACATTGTGAATCCACTTCCCGCTGTTCAGGCGGCCGATGCACCAGACGGACTTGATGATGTCGTCAATGCGCAGGAAGACGGTGGTGATGAAAATGGGCAGGCCCAGCACAATGCCGGAAACATAGCCCAGGGGGATGCTGGCCAGCCACAGGAAGGCCACGCCTGCCGCAATGACATCCGGGTCTTTGGAGAACAGGCGCATGATCTGCTCCGGGAAAAAATAGGTAAGCAGAGCGAAGACCACGCCGAATGCGGCAGTCAGCCGCAGGGCCAGGGCAAAGCTCTGCTTCACCTGCTTTATCTGTCCGGCACCGTAGTGCTGGGATACCAGAATGCTGCACCCGGCCGTAATGCCCATGCAGAAGATCTGGAAAATGCTGTAAAAGGAGTTTGCCAGGGAAGAGGCGGACAGCTGCACCTCGCCGAAGGAGCCCAGCATGATGGTATCCATCATGTTCACGCCCATGTTGATGGCCTGCTGCATGGCAACGGGCAGCATGATTGCCAATACGCACTCATAAAAATGCTTGTCTTTTACCAGTTCAATTTTCAACGCAGAATCACCTCGCAGATTGTTGTAAAAAGGCAGCGTCCATCTTCTGCCTAAGATGGACGCTGCAAAGTGGGTTAGCCGATGCGGTAGGGATCCAGGACCTCGTGGTTGATGTCAAAGTTTGCGCCGGGCTCCTCGCTGGGGGATACAGTTCCGTCGGAGTTGATTTGCACAGGGAACTTATAGGCGCTGTATGCGAACTGATTGAAGGTTGTGGAATAGAATTCCGTAATAGCGGCGTTGTTCAGTGCGCAGTTCAGGTGAACATGAACCTGCTGGTTGCCGTGAGGTGCGATGTTGATGTGCTTTGCCTCAGCGTAGTGGCCCAGCTTCATGACCATGGATACGCCGCCGCAGCCACCGGCGTCCGGCTGGGTAAAGGCAACACCGCCTCTGTCAATCAGAGCGATCTCATCGTCCAGAAGCTGCAGGCTTTCGCCGGCGGCAATGGGGGTGCTGGTGTGCTCGGAAAGCTTGCGGAAGTTTTCGAAATCCTTCGGAGCCAGGGGCTCTTCAAACCAGAAGAGGTTATCCTGCTCTGTGCGCTTGGCAAATTCCAGAGCCTCGTGAATCCTCCAGGCGCAGTTGGCATCCACCAGCAGCTTTATATCGGGCCCGATCACATCCCGGACGGCGTGAACCCGGAGGGCATCCTCATAGGGGCTTAGTCCGCCAACCTTCATTTTGACTGCCCGGGCATTTTCCTTGTTGATGTAATTTTCCATTTCATGCTGAAGATCCAGAATGGTCTTGCCCTCGGCATAGTAGCCACCGGCAATATAGCAGTCCAGCTTGTTGCGCACACCGCCCAGCAGCTTGTACAGCGGCATTTTTGCGGCCTTAGCCTTCAGGTCCCAGAGAGCGATATCGATGGCGGAGATGGTGGTTACGCAGTTTTTCAGCTGATGGTTGTTGTTGTCGGTCATTTTCTGGTAGATTTTTTCGATGCACAGAGGGTCCTCACCTACCAGCAATTTCTTAAAAGCCTCCAGATATTCCACGCGCATACCGGAGCCAATGCCGGTAAGGCCCTCGTCGGTTTCTACATAGACCAGCGTCAGGCGGTTATACAGGTACTGGTGTCCGCCTTTGCCACGTCCGGAGGTAACAACAACGGGCTTGGGCCACTGATAGCTTTCGGAACGAAGATTGGTAATTTTCATGACGATTACTCCTTTAACTGTAGGTTAGTATAGGTATGTTTCGGAAATCAGGAGAACATTGCGAACAGGCCGCAGAAGCCGGCAACGGTGGTCCAGACCATGGCGACGATTGCCATGATGAACTGGCGGTTGAAGGCCTTCTTAAACTCCTCGTCAGAGGGCTCGCTGGCGGCGGAATAGTAAGCCAGAGCGTTGGCACCGACGGTGGACATGGGGCTCATAGGCGTTGCATTTGCACCCATAACCACGGCCCAGAACATGCCGCTGGCGCTCAGACCGGGAATGGCCTCGCACAGACTGCTGACGGTTGCAGACATGGTGGGAATCACAACACCGTTTCCGGAGGCGAACAGGGACATAAATGCACACAGTGCGTTCATGATGCCAGGGGCCAGGTGCTTATTGGCAATGGCGGCGATTCCGGCGGTCATCAGCTCGACACCGCCCAGCTGCTTGATAACGCCCACATAAACGGTCATACCGCCGATCATAATCAGGGAATTCCAGGGAATCTGTTTGAAAGTGCTCTTGGGGTCTGCACAGCCCAGGCAGAGCAGCACAATGGCTGCACAGATGGGTGTGATCATCATGTCAAGCTTCAGCACCAGGTTTGTGAAGATGAAGGCTGCGAAGCCGCAGAGGGTGAGAATCTGATTCTTATTGAGCTTCTTGGAGGTTTCCCCATTGCCCAGAGAAATATCAACGGGCTTCATCTTGTGCCAGCCGAAGAAGAAATACATGGCGAAGAACATGACGGAGCCAATGATTGCCATGGTGAATGCGCCGTGCCACAGGTTCAGGGTCACACCCTGCTCAGCTGCGTACTCCAAAACGTTCAGTCCCTGCATGGAATAGGGGGAGATGCCCCAGCTCATGAGCATGAACATAGTGGAGAAGCCCAGCGTCAGGTGGTTCGTGAAGCCAAGCTGTGCAGAGAGCGCGAAGACCAGAGGGGTCAGGACGCTGCTGAGGCCGAGGTTGAACCAGCTTGCAATGCCGCACACGAAGTAGATGATGATGGGCAGCAGGCGAATCCGGTTGCCCCTTGTCATACGGATTACGAGATTTCCGAGGATATCCAGCGTACCGTTGGAACGCGCGATGACGATCAGAACCTGCATACCCAGCATACGCAGGAAAATCTGCGTATTGAAGGAACTGTAAACGTCCTTTAACTTAATACCGGATATGGCTGCGATGAACATGGCCATTGCGAAGCCCACAAGGCCGACATTGATGTTTTTCCAGTTGGCAATCACAACAACGACTGCCAGGCCAATCAGCGAAACGATTGCCCAGGTAAACTCTCCCATTTCTGGTGCTCCTTTTCTTTTTCTATTTTTGAGTGGTGCCGGGGACTGCGGAGATTTTGGAGAACGCGCTTAGTGGATACATCGATCACCTGCTTCCAAATTGTTTTTTGCACTTAGATTGCCGTCATTATAAACAGACTGCTCGAATAAATCAAATGCATATTTGTGCATAAAGCCATATCCGGGCGGTTATGGTGGAAAATTTGAAAGCGAAAAAGGTAAAGAAAAGCAGCGCCTGTGCGGTTTGGCACGGCGCTGCAGCTGAAAAATCAAAATTTACAGAAGCGAAAATGGTATGCCCCCCGGCTCCATGCAGAAATGGTTATGCCGGGATTCCCAAAGGGAAATTATACAAGCGCGGCAAGATGCCCTATAATGGGATACGTGGAGGAATATTACAAGGAAAAGTCATAGCATCCGTCTCTGATTTGGCAAAGAAGCTCCGAAAGCTCCTGGAAAAGTGCTGCATTGGGGTGGTCCTTGGGGTACATGACAGAGCAGTACCGGTGGTCCGGCAGACCGGGAAGGGTGGCACAGCCAACGGATAGATTTCCATGGCGATCCAGCAGACTCTCGCGGTTTGGAGAGGAGCTGTAGCCATAGCCAAGCCCGGCTGTTACCATCTTGCGGACAGTAAGTGCATTGTTCACAGTGATGTGGCTGCGAATCTGGATGGAGTATTGGTTGGCCAGAGCCAGATAGCACGCATAGGAGCCCAAATCTTCAGAGGGCGCAATGTACGGAAGCCCGTTCAGCTGACTGGGCTGGAGCAGGAAGGGCGTTTCGATACTGGCTTCCGGGTCAAAATCCGGTGGGAACAGACCATATTTCAGGGGAATCAGCAGCGCCAGGCGCTCACTGCGGAGGGTATGGCAGACCATGCCCGGCAAACCGGTACCGAATGCGCCAATCGCAAAATCAACCTTGCCTTGCTTCACCAACTCCGGGAGACGGCGTTCGCCGACACAAAGGATGTTGAAGTCGATTTCCGGGTGGCGTTCGCTGAATACATCCAGCAGATTGGGCAGCAGGTGAGAGCTGCGTGCAACGCCTGTGCCAATGGTCAGCGTTGGCTGCTTCCACTCCAGAAGAAACAGCTTGCGGCGCAGATTCTGCTCTGCGGCGCTCAGCTTGATCTTCTCCTCCAGGAAGAGCTTGCCACTTTCGGTCAGAGTGATGGGATTGGAGGAACGGTCAAAAATCGTGATGCCATATTCCTGCTCAAGTTTGTTGATGTACTTGGTCAGAGCCGGTTGGGAGATGAACAGACGCTTGGCAGCGCGGGTGATGTTCTGCTCTTCTGAAATTGCTATGATATAGTCCAGCCGTTCTGTCATGACGGTTCACATCCTTTCACAAAAACATTATAGCATCAGAAAAAAGAAAAGCAAGCAGCAAACCAAAGGAGGTATTTTCATGAAAATTGTAGAGGTTCGGGCAATACGGGCAGACCGGTATTGCTACGCCAGGATTCTGACGGACGAGGGAATCTACGGCATTGGTGAAAGCGGTGCTTTCGGTGCGCTGGATGCATCGGCAGCGCAGATTCGCACCTTCGGCCAATTTTTGGTAGGCAAGGACCCGCTGGACATCGAGCATCTGTGGCAGGCCATGTTCCGGGGCAGCTATTTCCGGGGTGCAGCGGTAATGGGCGCGATTTCCGCAATCGACGTTGCACTGTGGGACATTGCCGGAAAATACTACGGCGTGCCTGTTTACAAGCTCACAGGCGGGAAATGCAGGGATAAGGTCCGGGTTTATGGCCATGTTCTGGCAAGAAATGATGAAGAACTGGTTGAAAACTGCAAGAAAAAGAAGGAACAGGGCTATACTGCAGTTGGACACCTGAGTCCCTTCCTGGACGAGCCCATATCGCTCCCTTACGGGAAGACCCATGTGAAAAATATTGAGGAGTCCATTCAGCGGGTACATCTCATGCGGGAAGCTGTTGGACACGACCTGGATTTGTGCATCGAGCTGCACCGCCGCAGCCTTCCCGGCGAGGCAGTTACTCTGATTCGGGAAATTGAGGATACCCATCCGCTTTTCGTGGAGGACCCCATTGCGCCGGGAAACAATGAGGCAATGGCCTATGTAACGGCAAAGAGTGCAATCCCGGTGGCAACGGGAGAGCGGCTGCATACCATCTATGAATTCCAGGACCTGCTGGACAGACACGCCTGCGACTATGTGCGCATTAGCCTGACCACCGTCGGCGGCATTACCGGTGCACGCAAAATTGCGGCGTTGGCTGAGACAAAGATGTGTCCGGTTATTCCCCACAATCCCTTGAGCCCTGTCTGCACTGCGGCCGAAATCCAGTTCTGCGCCGGAATTGACAACCTGCTTATCTGCGAGTTCCCAGATCCGGAGGGAAGGCTGAAGGGAGATAAGAACCACCGGAAGTGCGAGCTGGTGACGAATTATCTTACGCCGGTGGACGGTTTTATCACCACGCCGGATGCACCGGGCATTGGCATTGATCTGGTTGAGGATGTGGAGAAAAAGTTTCCGCCGGCGGCAATGCCTGTCATGTGCCGCCTAAATACAGACGGTTCCATCCGGGATCAATAAGGAAAGAGCCCGCAATTCCAGAATGGAAAAGGGCGATGAAAAGTGTCAGTCCCATGCCGGCGTGTGCGTCGGTGTGGGACTGACAAAATTTTTATATTACCCCAACAGAATCGCGTTCAGCGCTTCCATGAGGCTGACCGCATCGGAGCGGCGGAGGTAGCACAGGCTCTTGCCGTTCAGCTGGGCCAGGCTCTGCTTGCCGTCCTGGCGGTATAGGGTGATGGTCATCTCATCCGGACCTTCCCGGTCCAGGTGGACGGTCACGGACAGCTCCTGCCTGTCGGCGGGGGCGTTGGCAGTGAATTCCTCGGCGGTCAGGCATTTCAGGGCCGTCTCCACGTCGGTCATGTCCACCGCTTCCCCGTTCAGCGTCCAAACCGCCTCGTCGGAATCCTCGGGGATCTCCTTGGTGAATTCCCAGGTGGTGCCCTCCATGGTGACGGTCATGGAATCGGCCTGATCAAAGTCGGCGCAGAAGACGTCCTTATGCCGCAGGTCGTTGTAGTCACAGGCCATCAGAGCCTCATATGTGGTGTCGCTGATGCGGTAGAGGATCTTGCTGTCTCCCACACGGGCGTAGGCCTGGCCGGTTTCCCCGTCGCTGGGGTCCGGCTCCTTGCCCAGGTGCAATGTGAAAGTCTGCGCTTCACTTTCCGCTTCCTCCGGAATATAGGTCAGGGTGACGGTTTTTTCCGGTTCCGCCAGATAACAGTCCGCCAAATCCTGCTCTGTGGCATTGTAGGTTACATAATCTGTAAGGGCGGTGTTTTGCAGGTCCTTCACATAGGCGTTTACCCGGTCCGTATCCAGGGCCCCGCCGTCGGAATCCCGGAAGTACAGGTCGTCATCGTCAAAGCCCGTGCCCTCCTCGTTCCGGGTGAAGCTGTCTCCGCCGGAAAGGGCGATGTTCTCCACGGTGCCGAAGGTGGGAATTTCATCCTGCAAAATGAGCCCCGACAGATCCGTGTCAAATTCCTCCATCGGGTCATGGCTGAGGAGATAAACATTGCCGTCTCCCAGGGCGGCATAGCGCTGGGAGTCCATCTGGCTGAAGTCCCCCAGGGTCAGCTCCGCGGTCTGCTCTCCGGCGGTCAGACGGATGGTGCACTGGGGCTTTTCCAAACCGTACTGGCCCAGGTCCTCCGGCTCCTCGATGGTGAAGGCAGCCCCCAGGGAGGCAAACTGGGAAAGAAGGTCATCCATTTTCTCCGGGTCTACGGGGAAGGCGGCGTCTGCATCATAGACCCAGGTGCCGTCCTCCTTGCGGAAGGTATAGCTTGCATCGTTATAATCCCAGCTCACGGAGTCGATATCCTTCATTTCCAGAACGGTGGCAGGGGTATTTTTGATTTTTTCCTTGTGCTCCTCCTGCTTCATGACCCCCAGGGTCACGGCGCTGACAATCACCAGCAGCCCCAGCAGAAGCAGCAGCTTTTTTTGACGCTTCATTTCTGCATTCTCCTCCTATCCCAAACGGTAGCCACGCCCATGGCAAGATAGCACAGCGGCACCAGGCCGATCATGACCAGCTTGATGAGAGACGCGGCGGACTCGCTGATGGTCAGATAGTTGTAGTTCAGGGACTTGCTGCGGATGGACATGGCCTGCCGGTCGCCCATCAGGGCGGACAGGGCGTTCATCACCAGATCGTCATTGGCCCCGGAGGAATAGGCATTGTACATATCGTCCAGCAGGTAGGAGGACGAGAAGAAGAGAATTCGGCCGCTGCTGTGGTCCTGAATGTCCACGCCCAGGGAGAAGGGGCCGTCAATATCGCCTTCCTCTTTCTCGTAGGTGGTCTGCTTGTAGCCTGCGATTTTACTGTAGGCGCTGTCCGTGGTATTCAGCAGGGACACCGCATCGCTATCCGAAGAGATCTGCAATCCGGCGGCAATGGGGACGATGGCCATATACTTCTTCTCCGCCAGAGGGGCGGTAATGTCGCTGTCCGCCAGATCCGGCAGCAGCACATAGGGAGCCTGGAAGGCATAGTGCTCCCGGTCGCCCTCGCTGACGATGCCCTGGGCGGCGGTAACGCCGTAGTCAGAGAGAATGCCGTAGAGGTTGGTCAGCTCCCCGTCCGCCACGGGCCCTGCCAGAGCCAGCAGCTTGCCGCCGGACTTCACGTACTCGGAAAGCATTTTTGCCTCTTCCGCGGAGATATCCGAAGCCGGGGCATAGATCATCAGCGCTGCCGCATCCTCGGGAATTTCATCCACGGTCAGCAGGGATAGGGATTTTGTCTCAATGTTCTCCTTCTCCAGCTGATCTGCGAAGGTCTCCGGCAGGTCAGCCTCGCCGTGTCCCTCCAGGGTGTACAGAATGGGCAGCTCGGTGCTGACCACATAGTCAATGGCAGAGGTAATGGCTCCCTCGCCGTCGAAGGAGGTGGTGTAGGAATAGGAATAAGCACTGCCCTGGGACACATAGATGTCCGAATAGGGCACGTAGCGGTACTTCTCCCCAGAGACCACAATGAGGGAATTGTTGCTCACGGTCTCGTCGGTGTACTGCTTGGCGAAGGCAGGGTACACATCCGGGTTTTTCTTTACCACATCGATGTGGTCCGACAGGCTGTCATATTTGGCAAGCAGATTGTCGATAACATTGTCCTCCTGGCCGGACTGGACCACCCAATAGATGGTCACATCCTGCTCCAATGCATTGACCACAGCCTTGGTGTTGCTGGTGATGGAATAGAGCTTGGAGGCGCTGATATCCAGCTTGGTAAGACTTGCCGGTAGGGCACTCGCCAATAGATTCACCACCACCACCAGCGCCAGCACAATGCAGGTGAGCACAATGGCATAGCTGCCGCCCTTGAATGCAATGTTCTTTTTCATCAGTTGTACCTCCGTTTCTCCATGGACTGCACCGCCAGAAACAGGAAGAAGACGATGACGGACAGGTAGTACACAACGCCGGTCATATCAAATACGCCGTTGACAAACACGGTAAACCGGGAAAACAGGGAAAGGGTTTTCATCAGGCTGGGCAGCAGGCCTTCCAGGGCCGTCCGGTCCAGCAGATACACCCCAACCAGACCAATCAGCAGCACAAGGCCTGTGGATATGGCCAGAATATCGTTTCTGGTCAGAGCCCGGATGATGAGCACCAGGCAGACGGTGAGCACGGCAAAGGCAATCAGAGAGCCAACCGCCGTGGAGGATACGTATTCCGACAGGCTGACGGAATAGTAGTTCAGCAAAATGGCTCCCACGCCCAGACCGGCGGCCAGCCCCTGATTGTCCGTCAGAGAGCTGAGGAACACCCCTACTGCCATCAGCGCCGCACCCAGCAGGAAGAAGGCAAAGAGAGAGCCGTAGGCCGTGGGCAGATACACCTCGCCGAACCGGGAAAACAGCAGCGGATACAGTGCCACAAAGCACAGAGGAATGGCAAAGACCACCAGCAGCGCCCCAAATTTGCCCAAAATCACCTGGGTGGTGGAGATGGGCAGGGCATAGAGCAGCTGATCTGTCTTCTGCTTCCGCTCCTCGGAAAGGGTTCGCATGGTCAGCACAGGGACGATGACCACGAAGACAATGGCGGCAAAGCTCAACACAAATTCAAAATTGCTCACCGCCGACTGCAAATTGTACAGCATGGAGCCAATGCCGATGAACAGCAGCAGAAAGGCCCCGAAGACATAGGCCGTCATGGAATCGAAATACTGCCGCAGCTCGTGTTTGAATACCGCTTTCATGCCCTTTCCTCCTTGTTTTCAGGATTTTCGGTTTCTTCCGATTCCGCAAGCTTTAGGAAGACGTCCTCCAGGTCCGCCTTCGTCACCCGCAGCTCTGCCAGAGGCAGATCTGCCGCTGCAAAGGCCCGGAAGAGCTTCTCCGTCAGGCCGTAGCCGCCGGAAGTATTCATGGTAACCGTGGTGTAGCCATCCTCTCCGGCAGCAAAGGTGGCGGGGAAGGTTCCTTCCACCGTGGAAAGGACCTCCTGGAGCCGTTCCTCTCCCGCCCGGGCTGTCAGGCTGACCTGCTGGGCGGCCCGGAGCTGCGTTTCCAGATTCTCCGGGGTGTCGAAGGCCACCAGGCGGCCTCCGGCGATCATGAGGATCTCATCGCACACGGTCTGGACCTCGGAAAGAATATGGGAGCTGAAAATGACGCACTTCTGCTTGCCCAGGTCCCGGATGAGGCTGCGGATGTCCAGAATCTGGATGGGGTCCAGGCCTACGGTGGGCTCGTCCAGAATGATCACCTTCGGGTCTCCCAGCAGAGCCTGGGCAATGCCGATGCGCTGCCGGTAGCCCTTGGACAGAGCCCCGATGCGTTTATTTTGGACGGCTTCCGTGCCGGTCTTTGCCAGAGCGTCCTGCACCTGTTCATCCAGGTCCTTGCCCCGCAGGCCCTTGGCTTCGCCTACAAAGTGCAGATACTCCCAGGGACTCTCCTGCATATACACAGGGGGCTGCTCCGGCAGATAGCCAATGCATTTTTTTGCCTGTTTGGGTTCTTCCAGAATGTCGAAGCCTCCGATGGTGATTTTTCCCTCGGTGGGGGACAGGCAGCCGGTGAGCATATTCAGTGTGGTGGATTTGCCCGTGCCGTTCGGGCCAAGGAGGACATGAGTTTCATCCGTGCCGACGGAGAGGTTGACCCCGTGGAGGATTTCCTTTTCGCCCACCTGAACGTGCAGGTCGCGGACGGACAGCAATTCAGCGTGTTTCATATTGCAAAAGCCCTTTCTCTGGCTGATTGATAAATCATTCTTGTGCGGCGGCTTATAACCTACTTCCGCAATAGGATTTTACTCCCGATTCCCATGCTTGTCAAGAGGAATATGCAAATTCCTATGGATTTTGGGTGTTTTGGAATGCGCGCAAATGTCCTCTCCGCCGCGCTGCCGCAGATTCCCCGAAAAAAAAGCGCATCCCCTTCGCGTTTGGAAGAGGATGCGCCCCGTTTGTCAATCAGCCCAGCGGCTTGATTTCGGTGATTTCAAAGAACAGCGCGGTTTCGCTGCCCTTGACGTTGAGCACCTTCAGCAGTTCTTCGTCCGTCACCTGCTGGAGCACCATGCGCGCACCGGCGGTGATGTAGGGCTTTGCGCCTTCCTCGGTGGAGGGGTTCGCGGCGTAGACCGCCAGCGCTTCGCCCGTGCGGAGCAGGTTCTGCTTCGTCTGGTTCTCCGCCAGACCCATCTGGATGTAGTACTTGTCCTCGTTCTTCACGCACGCGAAGATGAACACGCCCGCGTTCGCCGTGCCGTCGGGGTTGGTGGTGCACACGAGATACGTGCCGGAGAAGGAGTTGATGGCGTTCATCAGGTCATCCCCGGTCAGGGCGGAATCCGCGTAGTAGCTCGCGACGGACGCGGAGGTGAACGCA
>OIYY01001280.1_pt1 | contig 13700 bp, 18 predicted proteins | sample 1588341 | NCBI WGS metagenome assembly OIYY01 (sample SAMN03283287) | human gut metagenome | biome: human-associated habitat; material: feces | host: Homo sapiens | place: Peru | collected 2012
CAAGGCAATCCAAATCCGAACCGGTATTGTTCTTTACGGCTTCTTTCACATCATCCAGGGTGATGGTTCTGGTGCCGTCCTTGTAGTTGAAGGTGAGAACCAGCTTATCATCATACAGATAAATGGCGTTCACAAAAGCATCGATCAGCATTTTGCGGTGAGACTGCTGGTGTACATCCAGCTTGCGGAATTTGTGCAGCCAGAAGGTGACGAACTCCGGGCTGATTCTGGGCTTGGCGATCTTTTCATTGGCGATCTTGATCTCCAAATCCTCCTTGGCAGCTTCCAATTCTTCCAACCGGCTCTTGGTGGACTTGGTGAGGATGCCCTGCTGGATGGCGTTCAGCAGATTCTGGATGCCGGTTTCCGCTTCCCGGAGCTGCTGCTCGTACAGGGGAAGACTGGTGTTTTCACGATCCTGCAAATCCATCACCATGGAAACGATGGCTTCAATGGCTTTGTCGTCCATGACCACCTTCATCACTTCGTTGACCACCAGATCTTCCAGCCATTGTTTCCTAACAGGCTTTTTCTTGCAGTCCGTCCGCTTCTTTTTTACAGATACGCACTTGTAGTAGTGATGAGCGGTTCCGTTCCTGCTTTTGCCGCTCTCGCCACAGAGGTAAGCACCGCAGTAGCCGCAGAAGAGTTTCGTGGTCAGCAGGTAATCATCCTCGGCTTTGTGACGGGCCGGGGCTTTTCTGTTTTGCGCCAGCTTTTCTTGAACCCGATCAAACAAATCTTCTGGGACGATGGTAGGGATTCCGTTGGGAACGATAATGTCCTGGTATTTGTACTCTCCAATATAACGACGGTTACTGAGCATGTGCTGAATGCTGTTGAAGTTCAGAGGTTTTCCTAATTTATTGCGGATGCCATTTTCATTTAGCCAGTCACGCAGTTCCTTCATGGTCGCGCCCTTGTCGTATTTCTTGAACACATCCAGCACAAAGGGAGCGGTCAGCGGGTCAATCTGAAAATGCTGTTCCTCATCAATCACATAACCGATGGGAAGTGTGCCGCCGTTGAACTTGCACTTTAACGCATTCTCCGTCCTGCCACGGATAACCTTCTCCGACAGATCAGCAGAGTAGTATTCCGCATAGCCTTCCAGCACGGATTCCAGAATGATACCCTCCGCACCTTCGGAAATTACTTCCGTTGCGGACACGACTTTCACGCCGTTCCGCTTTAACTGGGCTTTGTACCGTGCGCTGTCGTAACGGTTTCTCGCAAATCTGTCCAGCTTCCAGACGATGACCATGTCAAACAGTTTCTTGCTGCTGTCCTTGATTATTTCCTGAAAATCCGGGCGGTTGTCCGTCTTGGCAGAGTAGGCGCGGTCGATGTAGTGGCGCAGAATTGTGATGCCGTTCTTCTCTGCGAAGGCAGTGCATTCCCGAATCTGACCATCAATGGATTCCTCCCTCTGACTGTCGGAAGAATAGCGGGCATAAATCACGGCTTTCATTCTGCATCCCCACTTTCCAGTGTCAACGCCTGCGTCAATTCACGCAGCCTGTTTTCCAGCAAAGTCTTGTCTGGCAGATGCAGGGTATAGTCCGCAACCATGGTGGGGGACATACTTCTGCTCAAGGCATATTCCACAACTGTATCATCCTTGCTGGTGCAAAGAATCAGTCCTACGCTGGGATTCTCATTGGGCTTTCTCACATCCCGGTCAAGGGCTTCCAAATAGAAGTTCAGTTGTCCCAGATGCTCCGGGCGGAATTTGTCCACCTTCAATTCGATTGCCACCAGACAGGACAGCGCACGATTGTAGAAAAGCAGATCAATGAAGAAGTCGGTGTTCCCCACCTGTATCCGATACTCCTCACCCACAAAGGTGAAGTCCTGACCAAATTCCAGAATGAAGTCCCGCAGATTTGCGACGATACTTTTACGAAGATCCTTCTCTTTGTATGGTTCTTTCACATCCAGAAACTCGAATACATAGGCATCCCGAAGGGCAACCAGTCCTCCGCTTCTGGTCAGCAGTTCTTTGTTCTTCGTATCGGACAGCATGGTTCTTTCAAAGAGCATACTGCTGATCTGCCGATCCAGTTCCCGCTTGGAGTAGTTGTTCGCCGCACAAAGCCGAAGGTAAAATTCCCTTGCTTCATCTGTCTTGCAGCCGGTCAGAATCAGCAGATTATTTGTCCACGAAATTTCTCTCACCAGTGGTGAGAGTTTTTCGTTGCCGCGGTAAGTTTCATAGAACTGCTTCATGCGCCAGATGTTCTGGGCCGAAAAGCCTTTGGAGGCTGGATAGCGATGGCGGAGAAACTCGGAAAACTCGGTGACAACGCTTTTGCCCCAGCCATCAGCCTCAACCTTCTGGCTGATGTAGGCACCGATTTCCCAATACATATTAATCAGCTCCGCATTTACTGCCCGCATAGCTCGGGTTCTGGCATTGTCGATGATCTCTAAGATTTCATCGAACTGATTACCCATGAATGTCAAATCCTGATTCATTCCTGTCACTCCTTCAACATTTCCCGAAGGGTTTCTTTCAGCCACTCATTGATGGGAGAGCCGGGGTCAAAGCACATCTCGATGAACTTGTCCATCTCTGGATAGACCTTTTCGATTTTCATTTTCCCCTCATACAGCTTACCCTGGGGCTTGTCCGTGCGACCAAAAATGTAATCCAGCGACACATCGAAATAATCCGCATACCGAATCATTACCTCCGCCGGGACATGAGCCTCGCCGCTTTCAAAACGAGCAACCGCCGACTGCCGGGAGCCCACAATGGCTGCAATCTTCGCTTGAGACAGTTTCGCACTCTGACGCAGTTCCCGCAGCCGCACACCGATGGTATTCATAACCGTCTCCTCCTGACCTTTGTGTGACTATTATACCCTGTTTTGCATATTAAGTCAATCTAAAATTAACATAACATCATTGTTTTCATAGGGGTTCACAAACAAAACATAAGCGCCCGTGGGGTGCGCAGCTCACAAGGAACTTGTGATGCAAAGGGTTTGGGATGCTTCCCAACAAGCAGAAAACGCTCAAATCCGCCGGGGCGGAAGTGAGCGTTTTTCGCATATGGCGCGCCATAAGCATTGCTTGCCAGTTGTGGAACGGAATACATACAATGATCCTCAAATGATTGATTTATCACTTTTTCTTCTGGGGAGTTGATATCAAAAGATCCAAGAATACGAACTGGACAATTGGAGCAGCTATTGCATTAATCCAAACAGAGCCAAGCGTTGGAATAAGAGTAAAAAGCCATCCAAATACAGCACCCATAATGAGGCAAACAATACAAATCATAAGGTTATTCTTGAAGAAAAAGCCAATGGTAGTTTTACCGTTCGGATTCTTGTTGAACAAGCAAGCGATGGATAGGATTATACCAACAATCGTACCACTCCAAAATTTAACTGTGGTATCAAACGCTGAAGATTCTTTTACAAAGCCCTCAATAGAGAAACTGACAACTGAATTCTGTCTCGCCGTTTCCATATTCAATAGAATATCCTGATATTCTGCATGCAGTGAGGGGTCCTCGGAAACGGTCATACCACTAATTGAGACCAATTTTTCCAGATTGTTAATACGGGTTTCAATCCGATTGTAGAATAAAAGGTTTGCATCGATAAAGGGGAAAAGAATGAAAAGTGCAACGATAAGGGCAATAACTATTGCCCAAAAAATCCTCGCTTTCTTCCCGGTCGCTAGTTTTTCAATCCATTCAGCAATTTTGTCAGTCATGTTTTCTCTCCTTTTTTCTTAATTATACTAAAAATAGCGGAATAATCAAGTGGCATGTATGCTAAACATTTGGGGAGCGAAGAAACCGAAATAGTAGTGGCAAGCAATGCATCTGTATGTACAAATGCGAAAAACCATCCATTCCGCTTTCGTGGAACGAATGGTTTTTCTGCTTGTTGAGGCGATGCCCCAAGCCCCGTAGAACACATTGCCGTGTTCTGGAAACGCTGGATAAATCCAGCGGCTGCGCGATTCTTTGAATCGCTTGAGACACATTCCATCTGGCTCTGTTTGCCCTAGAAATTAGGCTTGCTACTTGCAGCATGGATGCTTCCAATGTGAATGATCTCGTCTGCTGCCTGTGCCAATTCCTTGCTATGGGTCACGACAATCACACATTTCTTTTCCTCGTGTGCAATGTGCTTCAACAGGTCAATCACATCCCAAGCGGTGGCTTCGTCCAGATTGCCCGTTGGTTCATCTGCCAGCAGGACCTTGGCATCACTGGCCAGGGCACGGGCGATGGCTACCCGTTGCTGCTGACCACCGGAAAGCTGCAGGACGCTACGTTTCCAGTATTCCTCTCCCATTCCCATGCTGCCCAGCAGCGATTTGGGATCGCCCTTGCCGCCCAGCTTTACATTTTCCAACGGAGTAAGATAGTCAATCAGGTTGTAGCTCTGGAATACCAGAGAAATGTGGTGACGGCGGTGCTCTGCCAGGTCCTTTGTGGTGATGGGCTTTCCGTCATAGCAGATCTCTCCCTGGACGGGAACATCAAGACCAGCCAAAAGGGAAAGCAAAGTTGTTTTCCCGGAACCGCTGGGGCCTAAGATAGCGTACAGTTTGCCGCATTCAAAGCCATAGCTTACATGATCCAGAATCAGCTTGTCGCGCTGCGATTTATAATAATAGGACACATTCTTTGCTTCTAAAATCATGCGATTCTCCTTAACTTAGTTCACTCAGAATTTCCCGTGGCTTCTTTCGCAGAACAGGGATTCCGGCAATTCCAATGGAAACTACAATCAGAATAATCACACCTGCGCCGCTGAGCAGCCACATATCTTCCGTGATTTTCACATCTGCACCTATGACCGTCTGTTCCGCTTGTTGAGAGGCAAACATGACCTTGCCTGCGTCCCGATCCCTTTGGATTTCCGCCTGCTCCACTTGGGCGGCAATCAGATAATCTGCCGCTGCTTCCGAAGCTGCTGGGGCAAGGGCAATGGTGACTCCAAAGGACAACAGCGTGATAAGCAGGGCTTCCACGAGAAGTTGACCGATGACACTGACTTTCCGAAAACCAAGAGAGAGCAGAATGCCGATTTCCTGATTTCTGTTTTTCGTCCAGAATAGAAATATCAGGAACAGAATGACAAAGCCAGCGGCAAAGGTTAGTACAATCAACACTTTGCTGATTTTCTCAAGATCATGGAAGTTGGATGACATGGTGGCGAGATTTCCGTTTCGGTCAATCAGGTCATATCGCTCCCAATCAATGTCCGTTGCTTCCACCGCCGATTTCACAGCATCGTATTCATCTACATCTCCAATGCGGAAATAGGCGTGTTCAAAGCAGGGCTCGGTTTCGTTTTCTGCCTTTTCCGGGAAACGGAGGTCGGTGAAGACAACATTTTCTGAACGGTAAGTATCGCCGGACATCAGTGGTTGCATAAGCTGCTGCGTTTGATAGATGCCGATAATGACCGCTTCCCAAATGGGTGCGTTTTCCGGGTCGTGGCAGTCGTTGAATTGCAAAGTATCCCCAATATGAAGGCTGTTGCGCTGTGCCAGTTGTTCCGAAATCGCGCACACATCACGATCCTCCATACCGATCATGCGCCCTTCTTTCACTGTCACATTGCCGGACAGAACATTGAAATCCAGTTCCATTTTTCGGTTTCCTAGCAGGGTGACACCACCAATATCGTTATACTGGTCATTATCGGGATCTTCGATCCGGGTAAAGTTGACAGGATTGACTGGGGTGATTTTTGTTGTTACATTGTAGTCAGAAATACCTGGAACAGCAGCAAGTTTTTCGATGTCGTCCATAAGCAGGGAATCAAAGGAATTGTCGGCTCCCACATACCATTGGGTGCCGTAGGCGGTTTCCAGCTTACGAATGTAAACACCGTCCAACTCCCCTTCATCTAGATACCCCGGCTGATGGGTGATCTTGTCCGTCGTTTCTTCCAGCCGCTTCGTTCTGTTTGACTCATTGCCATCCAGACGCAGACCGGCACCAACTGCCTGTCGGGTGGTGTCCTGAGTCTGAATGCTGGCATTTTGACAAGCCATACCACACAGAAGTGACAGGCTCACCGCAACGATCACAAGCAGAAGTAAACCGCTTTTGACTGGTTTGCGAAACATACTTCTCCAAGCTCTTTGAAAACAGTTCATGTTATCCCTCCATTCTGGCCAGGGTATCTCTCGGATTTGCCCGGAGTGTGGGAAATACCGACATGCCCACGGCGATCAGTACGATTGCACTTCCCAGAAGAATCAGTGTCAGCAAATGCGTGGGCTCCAAATGGGCACCTGTCATGCGTGCCAGATCACCTGTTGAAAAAAGGCTGTCCATAAGCCTCCGAGCAAACAATCCGCAGATCACAGTCGCTCCCAAAACCGATAGTACAAAAAGGGTCAGGCTTTCCGTCATTGCCTGCAAAAACAGGCTTCCTTTTGATACTCCAAGACTGATGAAAACAGCCATTTCTTTTGCCCGTGTCCGCATCCACATGCACAGCAGCAGGGAAACCACAATAACCGCTGTAGTTACGATGAGTGCCATCATTAGGACTGTCACGCGTGTTACTTGCTTTAAGGGAGCAATCATCTGCTGATACAGGGCATCCGAGGTTGTAATGCTGACGAAATCATCAACCCGCGGCTCCGCCTGTTCCCGCAGAGCATCCAGGCTGTCAGGATCGGAAGTATAAACGGAAACCGAGCAATAGCCGGCCGTGTCAAATAGCGTTTCAAACATACTGTGATCGACATAGAGCTGGTTTTCAATCCGGTATGCTGCTGCCACATTGTCCTCCTGCCTGCGCTCCATACCTGAAAAGAAAATGCCGATAATCTCGCCGGAGGCGGTATCTCCGGTTTCTGTTTCCAACGTGATTGTATCGCCGATTCCAAGACCGTTTGCCTGGGCAAGAATGGAATTGATTAAAATGCCGTTCTGGGCATCCGTAATATGGGTTCCTTCCAGTAGACGGTACTTCTCTTGGGCAAACAGCCCGTCAATTTCTGTATTGTCGCAGGAATGAAGGGTGACAGTCAGATTCAGCGGGTCGGAACCTTCTTTTTTAATAATCGGGGAAAAATCGGCAGGGTATGCTGTGCTGCTTGCCGTCCGATTGATTTTCGTCACAGCAGGTAGTGACAGCAAAAGGGAAACGGTTTCGGAAGAAATGCTGTTTTGCCCTCGACGGTCCTCTAAAATGATCTTTGAACCCGTTTTCTCACGGATAGAGCGATTAACATTTCCAGCCGTTTGCAAGATCATAGCAGCGCACAGAATCAGCGTGCTAATCACCAGAAAGCAGGAAAATAGAACAATGCTTTTGCTTTTCTTTCGCCGAAGGTAGCAATAGGCACGTTGATAAAATGCCATAGACTTACCCCATAAGTCTGTAAAGGAAAACCCGATCTGCGTGAAGCACATTGTCACTGTCATATTCGCCGCAGATGATCAAAGTTGCCTGCTTCTTCACATCGCCCACGGTGGCGGTTTCATAGCGGACTTCTCCGGTTTGCGGATTGGAATATGCGTACTGGAAGGTACAGCCGCTGTCATAGACCACCGAAACTTGCTCCCAGTTATCTTCATACCCCGGTGCTGGCATTGCTGCCACATCCCCCTCTTCATGGGTCGGGGCTACGGTGCAGCCGTCCTCTGTAAATGCAGAAACGGTTCCGTTCAGCTTGGAAATCGCAAACAGTTCGTCTCCGCTGGCAGGATTGCCGGGTGCTACTGTCTCAGTGGACGGTGCGTCCGGTATATGCTCCGTTTCTGCTTGTGTTTGTGATACAATTGCCTTTACATTCTTCTGATGTGACGGTTTTAAGCATCCGGCGATGATGATCACAACAAGGATCGTCAGCAGAAAAACAATGACTTTTCGATACATGGTATAAAACCTCCTTTTTGATTTCGGAGCGATCATACCATGCAGCCTCTTGAAAAGTCCTGTAAGAATTCAGGGAATCCTTGCGCATTCTTAAAAGTTTTTTAGAGAATCCTGTGATATAATGGGACCAGAAGGAGGGCTTCCCATGAGACTTTTATTGGTGGAGGACGATCAGAATCTCTCAGATGCCATTGCGGAGCAGCTGCAAAAGGACGGCTATATCACCGACTGCTGTTATGACGGGGAAACGGCGCTGCAATACGCTCTGAATACAGAATATGGCTATGACATTGTACTGCTGGACAGGATGTTGCCCATTCTCGATGGACTGACTGTTTTGAAAGCCATGCGGCAAAAGCAGATATTTACGCCGGTACTGATTCTCACCGGGCTGGGAGAGCTGGAGGATAAAATTGAAGGATTGGACTGCGGTGCGGACGATTATCTGGTGAAGCCCTTTCATATCCGGGAGTTGCTGGCGAGAATCCGGGCTTTGACCCGCCGCCCGGTAGAGATTCAGGAGAGAAAGACAATCACGGCATATGGTTTGGTGCTGGATGCCGAATACCGGCGGCTAACCTATCAGGGAAAGTCTGTGATCTTAACCCAGAAGGAAACAAATCTCATTGCAGTATTTCTGGAGCAGCCGGATACGGTACAGAGCCGAAGCCAGCTTCTTTGGAAGGTCTGGGGAGGCAATACGGAAGTGGAGGACGGAAATGTGGACAACTACATCCACTTCCTGAGAAAGCGCCTCCGGGAGCTTGGCTGTAAGGTCAGCATCAAGACCGTCTATGGTGCCGGGTATCGTTTGGAGGAAACACCATGATTGAAAAGTTGAGGAAAAAGCTGATGGTACTGTTTCTCACCTGTACCATGCTGATCTTCACCGCTGCTATGTTGGTCATGGCTGGCAATGCAGTGTCTCAGATTCGCAGTGCGGAAATTCAGTACGGAAATAACCTGGCGGACAGTATTTTTGAACAATTCGGCAGCAGGAATTTGGATTTTTCCGTTTACGCCAAATCCAATGCCATGGTGCGTCTGTTTGACGGCACCACAACACAATCCAGCCCAGAGTGTTTTCCTACACCATTGGAAGTTCTGATTGAACGGACGCAGGAATCTGATACTGTTCTTTCCATGCAAGAGGAAGCTGCTGAGAACGGCGCCTATGGCAAAAGCCGCACAGTCTATGCCATTTCCGGGAATCAGAAGGATGGGTATTACGCAATCCATAGTACCGTTCACAACGGCAAGACAATGGTGCTTGACCTGATATTGTTTTATCCCAGGGCTTCTCTTTTGGAGACACTGAAAAACGGCTGCAGTTTGTATCCTGTTGTTTGGCTGGGTGTATTGGTGCTCATGTATTTTCTCAGCCGCTTTTTGATTGGAAAGGCAGTAGAACCGGTGGAAGACACCATGAACAGTCAGAAGGAATTCATTGCATCGGCATCCCATGAACTGAAAGCACCATTGGCTGTGATTCAGGCGAATGCGGAAACCATGGAATCCGGCCAGAAACAGAAAATCATTCTGGATGAGTGCAGCCGGATGAGTAAGCTAGTTCAATCCATGCTCGCTCTGGCTTCCAGTGACGCGGGAAACTGGAAAATGGATATACGGGAGACTGATGTGGATTCTCTGCTGATCGAAACCTGGGAGCAGTTTTCTGAAGGCGCAAGAAAGAAGAATATCCGCTTGAACCTGGACATCGAAGATCATTACCCCAAGACTCACTGCGATAAAGAGCGAATCAGCCAGGTTTTGGGGATTCTGCTGGATAACGCTATTTCCTATTCCAGCCCCGGACAGACCATTGAAATGGGAGCCAAGGTGCTGCCCCAAAAGCTCGCTTTTTTCGTCATTGACCATGGTCCCGGCATCGCGGACGCTGAGAAGGAAAAAGTGTTTGAGCGGTTCTATTCCGGCGATCCATCAAGAACGGACAAAAGTCACTTTGGACTGGGATTGAGTATTGCGCAGGAGATTGTAAGGCTGCATCATGGTACGATCCGATTAACAGACACTCCGGGCGGTGGCTGTACATTTGAAATATGCCTGCCAATAGAAAAGCGCTTAGCCAACACGAAGCAGAAATCTACTAAGACGGCACTCATGTCATAATGTTGATCGCACTCACGCATTTAGACCCCAAAAAGTCATTGCGCCGCAACCACTTTTTTCTCAATTTTAGGAGGGGTGGTATAGGTATATTCGAAAACTGAAAATCAGGTTCTATATGCGGAGAAAGCAATTCTGTCGACATCAGATGGGCGGTTTTCAAAGGGGGAATACAACATTCTTCTTCCAATAGAATTGGAGCAAAAAATGATTGCGGCGCAACAGCTTTTTGATTCAGAATCTCGACATCGTCTGTTAGCACATTAAGCATGAAGATTCTTGTCTCCCCATGCTTTGATGCAGTCGAGGACGGGCAGGAAACTCTCCCCAAGCTCTGTCAGGGTATACTCCACCCGCGGCGGCACCTCACAAAAATCGTGGCGCAGGATAAATCCATCTGTTTCCAGCTCCCGAAGCTGCTTGGTAAGAGAACTTTCCGTAATCTCCCCAATCTGACGGCGAAGCTGTCCGAAACGCCGGACATTGCATTTGCCGATATACCAAAGCAGCTCGATTTTATATTTCCCACCCAGCAATTTCTGTACAGTAGAAATTGTCTTGCAGCGATTCACGGCAGATTCTGATTTTCTCATCTTCCTCATCTCCAGTCTCTATCATCATAACCTATTTCACGCCAAATTGAAAGGTACTTTAAAAAAGTACAGTACTTTCATTTCTGATGTGTTTTGCTATAATAGTGTCAACGAGACAGTCATGCGCAGGTTTGCCTCGTTGCCTGCGCACAATTCTTTGAGATGAGGTATGGATTATGCATTACACAGGAACCATTTGGCGGCCACCTTATGAGGCAGACTCGCTGCTGCTGGAGGTCACAGCAGGCTGCACCCATCATAAGTGCAAATTTTGTACGCTGTACAGTGATCTGCCGTTCAAATTCAGAATGACCCCTATGGAAGACTTAGAGCGGGATTTGCTGGAAGTGCAAACCCTGCGCACAAATCCCTACTCAAAGATGTTAATTCGTCTTGAGGGAAAAGACGATCCTGAGCCAATTCAGCGTGTTTTTTTGACTGGGGCCAATCCGTTTGTTTTGAAAACGGAAAAACTGCTTGAGATTGCATCTCTCATTCACAGGTACCTGCCTTCTGTTGAATCCATCGGCTGTTTTGCCCGCATTACGGATTCCGTCAATAAGACAGACGAAGAACTCCTCCGGCTTCGGCAGGCAGGCTACAATGGATTGACGATTGGCGTGGAAACCGGGGATGATACGGCTCTTGCCTTCATGCGGAAGGGATATACTTCCCGGGATATTCTGGTGCAGTGCAGGCGGTTGGAGCAGACCGGTATCGAATATGGCTTCTTCTATCTCACCGGCATTTCCGGTAAGGGACGAGGGGAGGCCGGGGCAAAAGCCTCCGCAGAAGTTTTCAATCAGCTGCATCCTTTCCTGATTGGGCCGAATATGCTGACAATCTACCCGGAATCCGATTTGTATCAGGAGATTCAGAACGGGAATTGGGAGGAGGAAGGTGAGCTTGAAAAATACCGGGAGCTTCGTACCCTGGTAGAAAACCTGAATATTTCCACATACTTTGCAGCAATGGGAGCCTCCAACGCTTTTCAGCTCAGAGGCAAACTGCCGGAAGAGAAAGAAACCCTTTTGGCGACGCTGAACAAAATTATCTCCAAAGTCAGCGAGGAAGATCTGCGGCGCTACAGGGCTGCGGTCGGTCCTTTCTCTTACTTAATCATCATCTTCTTTTTCAGAATCCTTAATTAGATCCTCAGGAATACCATCACCAAGCATTAGTTTAATTAAGTTCTTTCCATAACGCTCAAACATAATCAAAGGAACAAATATACTTTCTTTGATAAAACCTTTACTTAGTTCTACACCTTGAAAATCAATATATGTTTTGTACCGTACCTCTCCATCTCGATAGTCAATTTCAAAATTGCCGTTGTTCATACCGTAATTCGCTCTATGTAAATATTCGGCAACCTTGATAATATGATCTGGCTCAACTTTACTATTTAATATAGCATAAACTTTGTAATGATGTTCACGCAAAATCAACACAAACTTCAAATTACCAATCACATTGCCCATGTCAACACCAAAGGCATAACTAGACTTTTCTTCATCATATTTATACTTCCACTCTATTTCCTCAAAAAATGAGTCAATCAGTTTTTTTACACTTTCCTTTTTCATAATTTGTCACCTCATACTTTATACAACATACTACCAACAGCAACCGATTCTTCATCTAACACTGACAGACCTAAAGCGATTATTGCAAGAACATCATTTGCTGTGCTCGAACACAGGAAAATGAAGTATAAAACTATAAATAATAAATTGATTATAATAACTGCTATATAAAACAATTTCGAAAATTTACGTATTTCTCTATTTGCAATTGATTGTGATCCGCATGTGTCTGCTATTTTCATAATAATCGTATCTTTGATTCTTTCCGCAATATCAAAAACAACGATATATAGAGCAACTAAGTTTATCATTGCTACTATTGTATCAAGATTGTCATGATCAGCAAATATTATTCTAACAGCAACTAAAAATGCAAATGCAAGCAACAATGCCAACCGTGGTTTTTTCATAATATTATCAACTTTCTCTAAATATCTCTTTTAGTTCTTTTACCAAGTCTGTATTTTCATGGTTAAATATATACAACATGATATACTTAGAAGCAACTGAAATTTGTAAATCTTCGTTGGAAAAAATCTGTTTCTTTGCATCTTTATAATCTAATTCAAGTCCATATTGAAAAGCAACTTTTTTGCACAATCCGTCTGCCTTCTTTGTTCGGAGATAATATAACGCATTAGTCATCATCATTCTCCTTATTTGTCGCATTTTTTCCAACAGCCTTATAGAGATTATTCAAAGCAAACGCGTCACTAAACCCAAAAGATCCATCGTCATATTTTTGCTTGAGTTCTTCAGCTTGCTTTTGATGCTTTGGCTTTCCCATTTTGGAAATACTCTCGAAAGCTTCACGTATCATTTGATCACTACAACAGTTATCAAATTTTGCATAGAGTTTGTCCTCTTCTCTCATTATCTTGGCCTTTTTCTTAGCCGTTTTTTCAAATTGTGCTTCTAATCTACCTGGAATCAGTGTGTTCGCCACCGCGTATCACCGCTTTTCTCTTTTTATTCTCCGGAATAATTTATAATACTAACTATATCATAACTTATTCTTTATCGAAAGTCAACTGCGGTGCCTCTATCATGCCTTCAGTCTCCACATTCAGGTCTCAAAAAGTTACTGCAGTGCAATGACTGTTTGACCCAAAATGTCGACACCGCAACCCCCTTCCCAAGCTATTGACACCCTCTCCCAATGTGATATAATACAGGAAAGCAAAATGCAGACGCAATCAAGCCCATGGCTTGACAAGCGCCTGCATTTTCCGTTTCTAAAGAAGGGAGCCATGCCGTCAGCAAAGATCGCCCGCACATCCACAACAGCACCTAAAAAATTTCATATCGAACCGGAGGGAACAACCAGCTTGGGCCGCAAAAAGAAGCTCATAAACAATTCCGGTATTCCGCAGCACGAAATCGAGCACATTGCCCGTTGCATCCTTCCTGACATCCTCGCCTACTACGAAAGCGAAGAAGGCCAGCGGGAGTTCCGGGAGTGGCTGGCTCAGCGTGAAGCGGAACAGACGGAAAGAAAGGAAGGGAAAACGTAAGCAAGT
>OIYY01001285.1_pt1 | contig 13673 bp, 7 predicted proteins | sample 1588341 | NCBI WGS metagenome assembly OIYY01 (sample SAMN03283287) | human gut metagenome | biome: human-associated habitat; material: feces | host: Homo sapiens | place: Peru | collected 2012
GCTCGTCGATTGCCGGTTTTGTGAGGGTGAGCAGGTTATCGACCAGCTCCGGCAGGCTGAAATCCTCCTCGGCAAGGCTCATCCGCCCGCTCTCGATCCGGGCCATGTCCAGAACTTCGTTGATCAGGCCCAGCAGATGGCGGCTCGATTTGGTGATCTTGCCAAGGCATTCGACGACTTTGTCCTGATTTTCGATGTTGGCCCCCGCAATGGCCGTCAGGCCCACGATGGCGTTCATCGGCGTCCGGATGTCGTGGGACATATTGGAGAGGAAATCCGTCTTGGCGCGGCTTGCGTTCTCGGCCGCGCGGTACGCTTCCTTCAGCGCCTTGTGGGATTCGATCTCGGCCTTTTTTTCCTGCGACACATCCATCGACGCCAGCAGAACTTTGACCAGCTTCGTGCCGTCCCACTCCAGCGGGATGAAAGACGCGATCTTATAAGTGGTTTCGTCCAGTGAGCAGTATTCATATTTGTAGATGTCGTTCTCGCCCTGCAAATTCCTGCGGATATTTTCCGGCGAGATGATAACATCCAATGCGTCCAGCGATTCCAGTGTCTTATACTTTGCAGCTACCTGCTCCACAAAATCATGGTAGGTTCCGGTCGGCGCGTATATCATTTCACCTTGCAGGTTATAGAACCGATAGCGGTCATTTTCCAGATCGCAGACGACGAAGCGGTCCAGCAGGCGCACCATGCTCTGGATCAGCAGCTCCATGGCTGCGTTGTCCGAGGCCATCTGCATCCGCCGCGCCGTCTCGGCTTTGGTCTCTGTGATGTCCCGCAAAAAGATCATCGCGTATTCGGAATCTCCTATCTCATCGCGCATGACCACGTTGCGGACCCACCGCTTTTCGCCGTTCAGCACGATGCGGCATTCCTGGCACAGATCTGAGTCCCGCTCCTTCAATTGTTCGGTGATGTAGGCGCGGTTATAGAAATCCGTTACAGCCTGTTTGTCCTGTTCGACCACATAGTTATCCACAAAGAACCGGATCAGCTCATCCCATGTCTGGCTCTGCTCAAAGGCCGTCATCAGGGAGGATTCCACCTTTAAGGTATCGAAGGTGTTCTGTTCCAGATTTACATAATATTCGCAGAGGTTCGCGTTGGTGAACGCGCGGTGGAACGCTGCCGCCCGCTGCGCCTGCATCCGGCTTTGCTTTTCTTCCTCGATGTTGCGGATGATGCCGGTGACGCGGCTGGCCGTGCCATCCAGACGGCGGATCACTTCTGCCGAGGCCCGGAACCACTGGTATGGGCCGTTTTGCAGCTTCAGCCGGTACTCCACGCTGAACTTTGTGGTGTTGGTCTTGTCGGCCACCGTTTTCAAAAGCAGCGTCATCACCCGGTCTTTGTCCTCCGGGTGCAGAAGCTCCGACCACGCATCCAGCTGGTTCGGGAAATCCAGAGCGTCATGGTACCCCAGGATCTGCCGGAAGGCATGGCTCCAGCTCGCACGGACGATCCGGCCCGTTTCATCGCATTCCAAGGTCCACGGTGCCGAGTGGATGGACTCATTGACCAGCGCAAGGTCTTCATACGCCCAGTTCACCTGCACCGACAGCACCCAAAGCGGCCTGCCGTCTGCGTCCACGGCATCTTCCTTATAACAACGCACGTAGACCGGTGTTCCATCGGCTGTGAGGATCTGGCCCTCCCCTGCGCCCCGGATCTGACGAAAGCGCTCCGGTTCGAGGAAACTGACGTTTTCCCCATAAAACAGGTTTTTCAGCGAACCCTTCGTCCGCTCCATCAGGGACGCATAGCTGTGGTTCAGGTTATGCAGCAGCAGTTCGCTGACCGACAGGATCGGCAGGCCCGCATCATAGTACCCGGTCACGGTCCCGACGCCGCCATTCTGATGGATCGTGTTCTGCATCGTCTGAAGCACGTTCGCTCCCAATTTTTCCGTATCAGATGTATAGATCTCATCCGTAAGTCGATTGTTAAACTTCATTTTCATCCTCGCACATGTTCGAATCTGCCGTGCGTTCCGGCCTCGCCAGACGGCATACAATAGCGATTGTAGTGTACCACTGTCCAGTCACCCGTTCAAGCCTTTTTTTCAATCAGGTATACATTCAGGTATCTATTCTTCCGGCGCCCCGCGCTCCCCCATTTTTCGGGCAGATTGCAACAGAAGTCCGGCAATTTCCGCAAAGGGCTCCATTTTTCATCGCTTTTTCCCAAAAACACGTTGAGATTCCTTGCAATGCCGTTGTCGGGGTGGTAGAATAATCCTATGTCTTAATTGTGCTGCGCTTTTTTCCGGCTCTCGAACGGCTTTTTGCCAGAGTGCCGGGCAAGCCGCACGCAGGGGGCGGCGGCGTCATTCCCGTGGGGTGGGCTGTATCATCATACAAGAGGTCCGGGCCAGCCCGCTGCACGGCGGCGGCTGACAGCGGGCCGTGAGGAAGAGGAACATCAAAAATGAAGAAGAACACACTGCGCAGCCTGTTTGCCCTGCTGACCGCCCTGGTGATGGCGGTCTGTCTGCTGACCGGCTGCGGCGCAAAAACCGCCGAAAATGTGGAAAAGCAGGAGGACGCCCAGACCATTCAGGTGTATCTGTGGACCACCGCCCTGTACGACCCCTACGCCTCCTACATCCAGGCCCAGCTGCCGGACGTGAACATTCAGTTCATCGTCGGCAACAACGATCTGGATTTTTACAAATTTTTGCAGCAGAACGGCGGTCTGCCGGATTTCATCACCTGCTGCCGCTTCTCACTGCACGATGCAGCGCCCCTGAAGGACAGCCTGATGGATCTTTCCACCACCAACGAGGCGGGTGCTGTCTACAACACCTACCTCAACAACTTCAAAAATGAGGACGGCAGCGTGAACTGGCTGCCGGTGTGCGCCGATGCCCACGGCTTTGTGGTCAACCGCGGCCTGTTTGCGCAGTACGACATCCCCCTGCCCACCGATTACGCGAGCTTCGTTTCGGCCTGTCAGGCATTTGAGAAGGTGGGCATCCGCGGCTTTACCGCCGATTACGCCTACGATTACACCTGCATGGAAACGCTGCAGGGGCTTTCCGCCGCTGAGTTGACCACGGTGGACGGGCGCAAGTGGCGCACCGCTTACAGCCACCCCGCCAACACCACGCGGGTCGGGCTGGACGACACCGTCTGGCCGGGCGCCTTTGAGCGGATGGCACAGTTCATTCAGGATACGAACCTCACGGCAGAAGACCTTGACCGGACGTTCGATAACGTGACGGGGATGTTCCGGAACGGCGAACTGGCCATGTACTTTGGCAGCTCCGCCGGCGTGAAGGTGTTCCAGGATGAGGGCATCGACGCCACCTTCCTGCCCTTCTTCAGCCAGAACGGCGAACAGTGGATCATGACCACCCCCTATTTCCAGGTGGCGCTGAACCGTGACCTGGAGCAGGACACGGCCCGCCGCGAAGCGGCCATGCGGGTGCTGCACGTCATGCTCTCCGAAGAGGCGCAGAACCGGATCGTCGCGGAAGGGCAGGACGTGCTGAGCTACAGCCAGAACGTCCCCCTGCACCTGACCGACACCATGAAGGATATCCGCTCCGTGGTGGAAGAGAACCACATGTACATCCGCATCGCCTCCAACGATTTCTTTGCCGTCTCTCAGGACGTGGTCTCCCAGATGATCGCGGGCAAGCTCACGGCAAAGCAGGCCTATCAGACGTTCAACGCTCAGCTCCTTGCGGACGAGGCGCCTGCTGCGGCCGAGGTCGTGCTGACCTCTGCGAAGCGCTATTCCAACGTCTTCCACAAAAACGGCGGCACGGCCTCCTTCTCCGTCATGGCGAACACCCTGCGCGGCCTTTACGGCACCGATGTGCTGCTCGCCGCCGCAAACAGCTTTACCGGCAGCGTGCTGCAGGCTGACTATACCGAAAAGATGGCGGCTTCCATGATCATGCCGAACGGCCTGCGGGCTTACCAGCGCACGATGACCGGCGCGGAACTGAAGGAGACCGTCCGCGCCTTTGTGGAAGGCTGCGAGGGCGGGTTCACACCCTTCAACCGCGGCTCCCTGCCGGTGGCCAGCGGCATCGCGCTGAATGTTCAGGAGAACAGCGGCAGCTACACCCTGACCGGCATCACCCGCAACGGCCAGCCGCTGCGGGATGACGACACCGTGACCGTGACCTGCCTGGCCACGGCCCAGCAGATGGCACCGCTGCTTTCCGGCGAGAACGGCGCGTTTACGTGCCTTGACACGGCGGTCAAGCAGGCCTGGCGCGAGGCCCTCTCCGGCGGCGGCGTGGTGCTTGCCGAGCCGGAACATTACATGACATTGAGGTGAGCGGAATGGCCGAAGAAACGCAACGATTCAAACAGACCTGCCACGCCCGGCAGAAATGGCTCCGCGCCGCCGCTGCCATCCTCCTGCTGGTCTTGCTGGTGACCGGCTTCTGCGCCCGGTATATCGCGTTCGTGTCGCAGACCATCTATCAGGAAAGCACCTCGCATTTGCAGGAGGTGCTGCACAAATCCAACAGTATGCTCAGCGAGATGGTGCGCAAAAACGTGAGCTATCTGCATCTGTACAACGGATTTCTGGAAAACACCTCGGACGAAGCAGAGATCCAGGCCTATATCGAAAAAGCGCAGCAGGACATCGGATTTGCCGGCTTCTACTTCCTTTCCTATGACGGCAACTACATCACCGTGAACGGGGAAACCGGCTACCTTGGCTTGCAGACGAATCTGGACGAAAAGCTCTCCGAGGGCCAGGATATCGTGATGAACGCGGCACTGCCCGGCAAGCCCCAGATGCTCGTGTTTGCCTGCCCCAAATCACATGGCACCTACCGGGGCTTTGCCTACGATGCTGTTGCCATCTCTTATTATAATGATGCGGTGTTGAAGCTGCTGGACAACTCTGCGTTTCAGGGCAACGCCAGCAACTATGTGATCTACCCGGATGGGCGTGTGCTCATCGACAATTCCGTAAACCGCACGGAAACCATCTACAACTTCATTGCGATGCTGCGCGACCACTCCGACCTGACCGAGGAGGAGATCCTTGCGCTTTCGGATGCTTTTGCGCAGGGCAGCAGCGGAAACATGAAGGTAACGCTGGGCGACACCAGTTATTATCTGGTCTATGAGGGCACGGCGGTCCAGAGCTGGACGATGGTGGGGCTTGTGCCGGTCAGCATCGTCAATGCCAGCCTGGACAAGCTGTGGCTCCATACGTTCCAGATCGTGGCGGGCATCGCCGCCGGGCTTTCCGTCGCCATCATCCTGCTCATCCTGCGCCGGAGCCACACCACCCTGCACCGGAAGAACACCGAGATCCTGTACCGCGACGAGCTGTTCCAGAAGCTCTCGCAGAACGTGGACGACGTGTTCCTGATGCTGGACGCAGAGACCGCCAAGGTGGATTACGTCAGCCCGAACGTTGAGCGCCTGCTGGGCATCCCGTGGAAAGAAGTCCGGCAGGATGTCTCTGTTCTGGACAAGCTGCACCCGAAGGGCTCCCCGGCGCACGGCAAAAGCTTTCTGGAGGGGCTTCTCAGCGGGCAGCAGCGCGAATGGGACTTCGAGTATGAGCATCAAGAGACCAGGGAGCGCCGCTGGTTCCATAACATCGCCATGGGCAGCGAGGTGGAGGGCCGGACGAAGTACATTCTGGTGCTGTCCGACCGCACCGCCGACAAGCAAGTGAACCAGGCGCTCTCCAATGCCGTTGCAGCCGCCGAGACTGCCAACCGCGCCAAGAGCACCTTCCTTTCCAATATGTCCCACGATATCCGCACCCCCATGAACGCCATCATCGGCTTTACCACGCTGGCGCTCAGCAACATTGACGACAAGGAACGGGTGAGGGATTATCTTGCCAAGACCCTTGCATCCAGCAACCACCTGCTCTCCCTCATCAACGATGTGCTGGACATGAGCCGCATCGAAAGCGGAAAGCTCCATCTGGAAGAGACCGAGGTCAACCTCTCGGATGTGCTGCACGACCTGAAGACCATCGTCAGCGGGCAGATCCACGCAAAGCAGCTGGATCTGTATATGGACGCCATGGATGTGACCGACGAGGACGTCTACTGCGACAAGACCCGGCTGAATCAGGTGCTGCTGAATCTGCTGTCCAACGCCATCAAGTTCACCCCGGCGGGCGGCATGGTCTCGGTGCGGGTGCGGCAGCTTGCGGGTCCGATGCACGGCTGCGGGCAGTATGAGTTCCGCGTCAAGGACAACGGCATCGGCATGAGCCCGGAGTTTGCCCAAAAGATCTTTGAGCCCTTTGAGCGGGAGCGCACCTCCACGGTCAGCAAGATCCAGGGCACCGGCCTTGGCATGGCCATCACCAAAAACATCGTGGATATGATGGGCGGCACCATCGAGGTGCAGGCAGAGCAGGGCAAGGGCACCGAGTTCATCATCCGTGTGCCGCTGCGCGCGCAGGCGGAACACCGCCCGGTGGAAAAGATCACCGAGCTGGAGGGCCTGAAGGCGCTGGTGGTGGACGACGATTTCAACACCTGCGACAGCGTGACCAAGATGCTGGTCAAGGTGGGGATGCGCTCGGAGTGGACCCTCTCCGGCAAGGAGGCCGTGCTGCGCGCACGGCAGTCCATTGAGATGAGCGATGCCTACCATGCCTACATCATCGACTGGCGTCTGCCGGATATGAACGGCATCGAAGTCACCCGCCAGATCCGCAGCCTGAACGACGACACCCCCATCATCATCCTGACCGCCTACGACTGGTCTGACATCGAGGTGGAGGCAAAGGCCGCCGGTGTGACGGCGTTCTGCTCCAAGCCCATGTTCCTCTCCGACCTGCGCGAGACCCTGATGAGCGCCCTCGGCCAGAAACGGACGGATGCCGCGCAGGAGCTTCTGCCCGAAAAAGAGGAAAACTTCAAGGGCCGGAACGTCCTGCTGGTGGAGGACAACGAGCTGAACCGCGAGATCGCGCTGGAAATTCTGCGCGAGTACGGCTTCCAGGTCGATACGGCCGAAAACGGCGCGGTGGCGGTGGAAAAAGTCCGCACCAGCGCACCGGGCCGCTACGATCTGGTGCTGATGGATGTGCAGATGCCGGTCATGGACGGCTACACCGCCACCCGGCAGATCCGCGCTTTGGAGGACCCGGCGCTGGCCGGGATCCCCATCCTCGCCATGACGGCCAACGCCTTTGACGAAGACCGCCGCAACGCACTGGCAAGCGGCATGAACGGCTTTTTGTCCAAGCCGATCATCGTCGGCGACCTGGTGCAGGAGCTGCGCAAGATCTTATAAGATGCGGCTTCACTTTTCCAGGAAAGGAACTTCATCATGGATTCGAACACCAAACGCTCTCTGCTCGTCACCGTTGTGGGGGTAACACTTTTTGTTGCACTGCTGCGGTTTTCGGATGTGCTCGCCTTTGCGGCACGTCTTGTGGATCTGGTGCTGCCCATACTGGCGGGCGGCATCCTGGCACTTTTCATCAACGTGCCCATGACCGGGCTGGAAAAGCGGCTGAAGCAGCTGTTCCGCAAGGCCGGAAAGCAGCCACCGGACAAGACCCTTCATCTCCTCAGCTTTTTCCTCACGCTGGTCGGCATCGTGCTGGTGCTGGTGCTTGCGCTGACCCTGCTGGTGCCGGAACTGGTCAAATCGTTCCACAGCCTTTATCTGCAGATCGAGTCGAACATCCCCCGCTGGACCGCCTACCTCAGCGCACAGGACGCCGACATGAGCTGGCTGATGCACTGGCTGGAGGGCATCAACTGGGAGCAGCTGCTCCACAAAGCCGCCGACAGCATCGACAAGGTGCTGGTCAATGCGGTAGGTGCCGTGTCCGCCACGGTGAACGTCATCGTGACGGCCTCCTTCGCCCTCATCATCTCCGTCTATCTGTCGCTTGGGACGGAGAGCCTTGGCCGACAGGCCCATACGCTGGTGTGCGCGTATCTGAAGCCCCGCCACGCCGCCGGGCTGCTCAGGTTCTGCCGGCTGTTCCGCCAGTCCTTTGCCAATTTCCTGACCGGCCAGTGCAGTGAGGCGGTCATCCTCGGCGTTCTCATGGCCTTTGCGTTCTCCGTTTTCCAGCTCCCCTACGGCAGTCTGGTGGGGATGCTGACCGCCATCTGTGCCATCATCCCCTATGTGGGTGCCCTCATCTCCTGCGTGGTCAGCGTGTTCCTTGTGCTGCTGGTGGACCCAGTTCTGGCGGTGCGCTGCCTCATCGTTTACCTCGCTGTGCAGTTCATTGAGAACCAGTTCATCTACCCCCGTGTCGTGGGCAAGTCCGTCGGGCTTTCGCCGCTCTACACCCTGATCGCTGCCATGATCGGCGGCAACCTCTTCGGCATCCTCGGCATCATCTTCTTCATCCCGCTGACGGCGGTGGTCATCGAGCTAGTGAAAGAGGATGCCTGCCGACGCCTGCAAACCAATGGGACCCAATCATGACCCCCAGCCCCCGGAATGCGCCCGCCGCGCTCCGGGGGCGTTTTTTGTCGGCCCGGCCCTGTTTGCCGGGTTTCTTTTTTCTTGCCTTTTCCCCCGGTGTGTGCTATACTTTTCCTCGAACTGAATAGAAAACAGCAGGTGCGTTCCGCCCATGCCTCCGGGCAGCGGCAGGAACGTTAAAAGGGAAGCGGGTGCAGATCCCGCACGATCTCGTCACTGTGATAAGGGAGTCTACTGTCCGGGTGCTTTGGGCACCGGCCACTGAACCGTCCGGTCTGGGAAGGCGGCAGCAGGCGTTGAACTTTCAGTCAGGAAACCTGCCCGCTGTTGGTACGGGGGCATCTGCCCCAGATCACGAGGAATTGGTTGTACCAAAAAGCCCGAACCACTGCAAGGGGTCTTTTTGTTTTGCCGTCCCGCAAGCAAAAAGGCCCTTTTTTCGTTGTTCGGGTCCTCCTTTCTGTGCCCTTCTGTTCAGCGCCGCAATGTTTCAAACAGGAAAGGAAGCTCACACATGAGAAAACGCACTCTCCACAAGACGGCGGCCGCCCTGACCGCCCTGGCACTCTGCGCCGGTGTTCTGACCGGCTGCGGCGGGGCCGCAAGTTCCACCGCTGCCTCCAGCACGGCAAGTTCTGCCGCTGCCAGCAGCGAAGTTTCGAGCGAGGAGGCCGATGAATTGGCCGCAAAGAATGTCGCAGACCTGATCGACGCCATTTACGTGCAGGAGCGCACCGATGACACGGACGCCCAGTGCGCTGCCGCCAAGGCCGCCTGGGACGCCCTGACCGACGCCCAGAAGGAGCTGGTGGAAGGCGAAGAGGCCGACCCCGACTACTTTGGCCGCGACACCGGCGATGCCTCTCAGGATGACCCCCGCAACGCGGACGACATCGGCGAGAACGAGCTGCTGGTCGTCAGCTTCGGCACCTCCTTCAACGACAGCCGCGCCGCCGACATCAAGGGCATCGAGGATGCTCTGCAGGCAGCCTATCCGGACTGGTCTGTCCGCCGCGCCTTCACCGCTCAGATCATCATCAACCATGTCCAGGCCCGTGACGGCGAGAAGATCGACAACATGCAGCAGGCCATGGACCGCGCTGTGGCCAACGGCGTGAAAAATCTGGTCGTCCAGCCCACCCACCTGATGCACGGTGCCGAGTACGACGAGATGATGGAGATGATCGACAGCTACCGCGACAAGTTCGAGTCCGTCGCCGTGGCCGAGCCCCTGCTGGGTGAGGTTGGCGCAGACGCCACCGTCATCAACTCCGACAAGGAAGCCGTCGCCAAGGCCATCACCGCTTCTGCCGTGAAGGATGCCGGTTTCGACAGCCTGGATGCCGCCGCTGCCGAGAAGACCGCATTCGTCTTCATGGGCCACGGCACCTCGCACACCGCAAAGATCAGCTACAGCCAGATGCAGACCACCATGCAGACCCTCGGCTATGACAATGTCTTCATCGGCACCGTTGAGGGCGAGCCGGAGGAGACCGCCTGCGAGAACGTCATCGAGGCCGTCAAGGCTGCCGGTTACACCAAAGTCGTTCTGCGCCCGCTGATGGTCGTTGCCGGTGACCATGCCAACAACGACATGGCCGGTGCGGATGACGACTCCTGGCTGAGCCAGTTCCAGGCTTCCGGTGCATTCGAGGAAGTGGATACCCAGATCGCCGGTCTGGGCGAGATCTCCGACATCCAGCAGCTCTACATCGCACACACAAAAGCTGCGATCGAGTCCCTGAACGGCTGATATCGTGTGCCCCAATGCCCGAAGGGAGTGATCTTTTCGGGCATTTTTTATGGAGGATGCCCCCGCGTGAGGAGGCACCCTCCCCCATGGGCAGTTCTCTGCCCGCTCAAATCTGATCGCGAGGTATTTTGATCTATGCACTGCAAACAGTTTCTTTCCCTGTCCGTCGCTTCCCTGCTGCTGGCTGCTGCCCTGACCGGCTGCGGGGCAGCCTTTTCCACTGCAAGCTCTGCCGCAGGCTCGGAGGCCGCTTCGTCCGTGGCCTCCTCTGCTGCCGCATCCGAGACCGATGCCGCCGCTCTGCCGGACGGCGTCTATACCGCCGAATTTGACACCGACAGCGGCATGTTCCACGCGAACGAAGCCTGCGACGGCAAGGGCACCCTGACGGTCGAAAACGGCACGATGACCTTCCACGTCAGCCTCGCTTCCAAGAAGATCGTCAACCTGTATGTCGGCATGGCCGCAGACGCCGACGCCAACAAAACCGACTGGCTGCTGCCCACCACCGACACCGTTACCTACTCCGACGGCACCTCCGAAGAGGTCTACGGCTACGACATCCCCGTCGCCGCCGTGGACGAGGACTTCCAGCTGGCTCTTCTGGGCACCAAAGGCAAGTGGTACGACCACACCGTCAGCATCCGCAATGCGGAACCCAAAGCGGAAGCGGCTGCTGAGACGCCCGCCGACGGTGAGTACAATGTGAATGTTGTGCTGGAAGGCGGTTCCGGCCGCGCCACGGTGGACAGCCCCGCCGCGCTGACCGTGGCCGACGGCAAAATGACCGCCACCATCGTCTGGAGCAGCCCCAACTACGACTACATGATCGTGGACGGCGAGAAGTATCTGCCCACCAACACCGAGGGCAACTCCACCTTTGTGATCCCCGTTGCCGCGCTGGGCACACCCCTCTCCGTCACGGCCGACACCGTGGCCATGAGCACCCCGCACGAGATCGAATACACCCTGACGTTCACGCTGGCGTAACGGCTCCCCCCCCCTTTGTGGGGCAGCTGTTGTCCGCGCACCTTCGAAGGCGCAAGGCTGATACCATGAAACTGACCAGACAACAATTCTTAAAAGCGCTCCCCGCCTCTGCGCTTTTGCTGGCGGGCTGTGCGGCAAAGCAGACCGCCCCGGCCAACACGGAGGCGCTGGTGTTCGACCACGCCTATCCGCTGGACTACGCCCGGCAGTTCACCGCCGACTGCTACGAAGGCGGCTCTACCCTGTTGACCCTGACCGGGTCGGGGGAACAGTTCCTCGTCCTGCCGGAAGACGCCGCCGAGGTGGACGGCCTGCCCGCTGGGGTCACGGCCCTGCGCCAGCCGGTGCAGAATATCTATCTCGTCTCCACCTCGGTGATGGACCTGTTCCTCCATCTGGACGCGCTGGACTGCATCACCCTCTCCGGCACCCAGGCCGCCGGCTGGCATCTCGACGAAGCCAGAGCTGCCATGGAGGCCGGGCGCATCGCCTACGCGGGCAAGTACAGCGCCCCGGACTATGAGCAGATCCTCGCTTCCAACTGCGGCCTTGCCATTGAGAACACAATGATCCTCCACACACCGGAGGTCAAGGAGCAGCTGGAACGGTTCGGCATCCCGGTGGTGGTGGAGCGCTCCAGCTACGAGAGCAGTCCGCTGGCCCGGATGGAATGGATCAAGTTCTGGGGCATCCTGCTGGGCCGGGAGACCCTCGCCGAGCAGGTGTTCCAAAAGCAGGTGGAGCGCATCCAGCCGCTTCTGGAACAGGCCCCCACCGGCAAGACCTGCGCGTTTTTCTCCATCACGGCCAACAACCTCGCCAACGTCCGCAAGGGCGGCGACTATGTGGCCCAGATGATCGGGATGGCCGGGGCCGATTATGTGTTCTCCGACCTGACCGACAGCGGCAATAACCTTTCCACCATGAACCTCCCGCTGGAGGATTTCTACGCCGGGGCAAAGGACGCCGATGTTCTCATCTACAACAGCACCATTGAAGGCATGGTCTCCACCATCGACGAGCTGGTGGCAAAATGTGCCCTGCTGGCCGACTTCCGGGCCGTGCAGAACGGGAACGTCTGGTGTACCACCCAGAGCTTTTTTCAGCAGAGCATGGAGCTGGCCGATTTTGTGATCGACCTGCACCGCGTTCTGATCGAGGACGCCCCCGACGGCCTGCAATTCCTGACACCGGTGACATAATTTCCCCAGAAAGGACCCGCATGACTACCAAAAAACGCCTCCTCTTCTCCTATGGCATCCTGGCCGTTCTGCTGGCGGTGCTCTTTGCCGCCAACCTCTTCTGGGGCAGCGTGGCACTGACGCCGGAGGCCGTGCTTTCGGCCCTGCTGGGCCGCGGGCAGGACGCGCTCTCGGTGCGCATCATCACCCAGCTGCGTCTGCCCCGCGCCGTGATGGTCGTGCTGCTGGGCGCAGCGCTCTCGGCGGCGGGCTATCTGTTGCAGACCTTTTTCGCCAACCCCATCGCCGGGCCCTTCGTCATGGGCATTTCCAGCGGGGCCAAGCTGGCGGTAGCGCTGGTCATGGTGGTGTTCCTGAACCAGGGGCTGCTCACAAGCTCCCTCACCCTCATCCTGGCCGCGTTCGCGGGGGCCATGGCGGCCATGGCCTTTGTGCTGGCGGTCTCCCGCCGGGTGCAGCGGATGAGCATCCTGGTCATCTGCGGCGTCATGATCGGCTACATCTGCTCGGCCATCACTGAATTTGTGGTGGCCTTTGCGCAGGACTCGAACATCGTCAACCTCCACAACTGGTCGCAGGGCAGCTTTTCCGGCATGACCTGGGGCAATGTCCGGGCGGCGGCGCTCGTAGTCCTGCCCGCGCTGGCGGCGGCGTTCTGCCTGTCGAAGCCCATGTCCGCCTACCAGATGGGCGAGGCCTACGCCCAGAGCGTCGGCGTCAACGTCAAGCGGTTCTCCCGCACACTGGTGCTGCTCTCCAGCCTGCTGGCCGCCTGCGTCACGGCTTTTGCCGGGCCGATCTCCTTTGTGGGCATCGCGGTGCCGCACCTCGTCAAGCAGCTGCTGGGCAGCGCCCGACCGCTGTTCGTCCTGCCGGGCTGCTGCCTGGGCGGGGCGGCGTTCTGCCTGCTGTGCGACCTCATCGCCCGCAGCCTGTTCGCCCCCACCGAGCTTTCCATCAGCGCTGTGACGGCGGTGTTCGGCGCACCGGTGGTCATCTGGCTGCTCATCCGCCGGAATCAGGAGGGTGCACGATGAACGAATTTTCCTGCGAGGCACAGGACCTCGCCGTCGGCTACGGCAAAGCACCGCTGGCCGAGCATATCGCGCTGGGCGTCCGGCCAGGGCAGATCCTGACCCTCATCGGGCCGAACGGCGCGGGCAAATCCACCCTGCTCAAAACACTGGCGGGCCAGCTGGCCCCCATGGGCGGCGCAGTGCTGCTGGACGGACAGGATCTGACCGCCTACACCGGCAGCGCCCGCGCACAGCGGCTCGCCCTCATGCTCCCCCACACCCGCCGCACCGAGCTGAC
>OIYY01001291.1_pt1 | contig 13624 bp, 8 predicted proteins | sample 1588341 | NCBI WGS metagenome assembly OIYY01 (sample SAMN03283287) | human gut metagenome | biome: human-associated habitat; material: feces | host: Homo sapiens | place: Peru | collected 2012
GCCTGCGGCAGTGTCGTGGACGCCGATGTGGACGAAAAGCAGGTGATGAAGCTGGTCCGCAGCCAGAAGGGCGTCGTGCAGGACTGCGCGGTGGTCCTGTTCGGCCTGTGCGAGGCCTGCGCCCAAAAGCAGGCCGAAGCCTCCGTCTGAACCGAAAAATTCGCACTTCCTACTTGCCCTGCGGCGCAAAACAGGGTATACTAAAAGGAGCTTTCTGAAAATATCGAACCGAAGGATGGTTTCATCATTGGAGTACATTGCATTTGAACACAACGCCACCGCCGCCGAGCTGGTGCGCAAGACATACGACACCCCGCCGCTGGCGTTCGTCCACAGCTACGGCTGCCAGCAGAACGTCAACGACGGCGAGCGCATCAAGGGTGTGCTGGTGGATATCGGCTACGGCCTGTGCGACAAGCCCGAAGACGCCGACCTCATCCTCTTTAACACCTGCGCCGTCCGCGAGCACGCCGAGCAGCGCGTTTTCGGCAATGTGGGCGCGCTCAAGGGCCTGAAGGAGAAAAAGCCCGGCCTGATGATCGGCCTGTGCGGCTGCATGGCCAATCAGAAGCATGTGGTGGAAAAGCTGCGCCAGAGCTATCCGTATGTGGACCTCGTCTTCGGCGTGGACGGCATCGACACCCTGCCGCAGCTCATTGCGCAGAAGCTGCAAAAGCACAAGCGGGTCCTTCTGGAGCCTGCTCAGCGCCCCGTCATCGTGGAGAACATCCCCATCCGGCGCGAGAGCGAGTTCCGCGCCTGGCTGCCCATCATGTACGGTTGCGACAACTTCTGCACCTACTGCATCGTGCCCTATGTCCGCGGCCGCGAAAAGAGCCGCAAGCCCGGCGATATCCTGGCCGAGTTCCGGGGCCTTGTGGAAGCGGGCTACAAAGAGATCACCCTGCTGGGCCAGAATGTCAACAGCTACGGCAAGGGTCTGGAAGAGAAGGTGGATTTTTCCGACCTGCTCAACCTGCTCTGCTCGGTGCCCGGCGATTATCAAATCCGCTTCATGACCAGCCACCCGAAGGACGCCAGCCATAAGCTCATTGACACCATCGCCGCGCAGCCGCACCTGTGCAAGCACCTGCATCTGCCGGTGCAGTGCGGCTCGGACCGGATGCTGGCCCAGATGAACCGCCGTTACACCGTTGCGCAGTACCTCGAACTCATCGAGTATGCCCGCAGGACTGTGCCCGGCATCACCTTCTCCAGCGACATCATCATCGGCTTCCCTGGCGAGACGGAGGAGGATTTCCAGGGCACCCTCGACCTGATCCGGAAGGTCGGTTACATGCAGCTGTTCACCTTCATCTACTCCAAGCGCACCGGGACCAAAGCGGCAGAAATGCCTGACCCCACCCCCCGCAAGGAAAAGACCGACCGGATGAGCCGCCTGCTGAAGATCCAGGACGAGATCGCCATGGGCCTCGTCAAAGCACAGGTGGGTCAGACCGTCCGCGTCCTCGTGGAGAGCTTTGGCCGCGGCGAGGGCACCCTCTCCGGCCGGTTGGACAACAACCTGACCGTCGAGTTCGCCGCCGACCCCGGCTGGATGGGCCGGTATGCCAATGTGCACCTCACCGGTGCCCGCGCCACCGTCCTGCTGGGCGAGCTGGCAGATTGACCAGGATTTCCCGGAGCGGAACGGCTCCATCAAACGAAAAGAACACTAACTAAAGGAGACTATTCTTATGGATTGCATCGACCTCTTTAAGCGTGCCGCCATGGCACTGCAGACCGACCCCCGCTATCTGGCCCTCGACCAGGCCCGCAAGCTCAACGACAACGATGAGGAGCTGCAGAACATGATCGGCGAGTTCAACCTTGCCCGCATGGACCTGAACAACGAGATCGGCAAGAGCGAGCGCAGCGATGCGCGCATCTCCGAGCTGAACGAGAAGGTCAACGACCTGTACGGCAAGATCATGGCCGATGAGGGCATGGTGGCCTACAACGAGGCCAAGAAGGACTGCGAGAACCTCGTCAACTACATCGACGCCATCATCAACACCGCGATGAACGGCGGCGACCCCATGACCGTGCAGGAACCCAGCGCGTCCTGCACCGGCAGCTGCTCCACCTGCGGCGGCTGCCACTGAGCACATGTGAAACGGAAAACGCGGCTGCGCTTTGCAGGCCGCGTTTTCCTTGCAAAAGCGGTTACTCCCTGCAAACCAGAGCAGACGGCATCTCGCACACAGGCCGGTTTTCCCGGCATGATGTTTCAAAACTGCGCTAAAACAGGGATTCAATGCAAGAAAGGTGGACTACCATGGCGGAACTGTCGCCCATGATGCAGCAATATCTGGAGATCAAAAAACAACACAAGGACGAGATTCTGTTCTACCGCATCGGCGACTTTTACGAGATGTTCTTCGACGATGCCCGGACGGCCTCGCGGGAGCTGGACCTGACGCTGACCGGAAAGCAGTGCGGTCAGGAGGAGCGCGCCCCCATGTGCGGGGTGCCCTTCCACAGCTACGAAGGCTATGTGGCCCGGCTCATCGCCAAAGGCTACAAGGTCGCCATCTGTGAGCAGGTGGAAGACCCCGCCAAGGCCAAGGGCCTCGTCAAGCGGGATATCATCCGTGTGGTCACGCCCGGCACCATCATCGAGAGCAGCATGCTCCAAGATGATAAAAACAACTACATCGCGAGCATTTTCATCAAGGGGAACACGGCGGGCCTCTGCTTTGCCGACGTTTCCACCGGCACGGCCCACATCACGGAACTCCGGCAGGAAAAGGTCGTCCCGGCTGTCATCACCGAGCTGTGCCGCTACCACCCCAGCGAGGTGCTGATGAACCCCAACACCCTCGACTGCCGGGAGCTGACCACCTACCTGAAGAAAAATATGCAGTGCTCCGTCGAACTTGTCGAAGAGGAGCGCTATGCGCCGGGCCTTGTGGCCATCGCGCTGGAAAATCAGTTCGGCCGCGACTGGCCCGCGAAGACCAGCATCGACGAAAAGGGCAACGTCCGCTTTGCCATGGCGGCGCTGCTGGAATATCTGCACGATACCCAGATCAAGGGCGTCGAACGCCTGAAGACCGTCATCCGCTACAACAAGGCGCAGTTCATGCGGCTGTCGCCGGTCACGCGGGCCAATCTGGAACTGACCGAGACGCTGCGCGGCCGCGAGAAGCGGGGCACCCTGCTCTGGGTGCTGGACAAGACCAGCACCGCCATGGGCAAGCGGATGCTCCGCAGCTGGATCGAACAGCCGCTCGTTTCCAGCGGCATCATCAACCGCCGCCTGAACGAGGTGGAAAGTCTGGTCAACCAGACCGTCCAGCGCGGCGACCTCATGGAAGAGCTGCACTACATCTCCGATCTGGAGCGGATGATGACCCGCACCGTCTACGGCTCGGCCACGCCGAAGGAGATCTACGCCATGGCCCAGACCTGCGACCGCCTGCCGGGGCTGCGTCGGCAGGCCGAAAGCTGCAATTGCCCGGAGCTGGCCGAACTGGCGGCGCAGATCGACCCGCTGACCGACATCAAGGAAAAGATCTACGCGGCGGTCAGCCCGGACGCACCGTCCACCTTAAAGGATGGCGGTGTCATCGCCAAGGGCTACCACACCGAGGTGGATGAGCTGCGTTCCATCCGCGATAACACCAAGGGCATCCTGGCCCAGCTGGAGACCCGCCTGCGGCAGGAGACCGGCATCCCCAAGCTGAAGATCGGCTACAACCACGTCTTTGGCTACTTTATCGAGGTCAGCAACAGCTACAAAAATCTGGTGCCGGAGACCTACATCCGCAAGCAGACGCTCACCAGCGGCGAGCGCTACATCACCCAGGAACTCAAAGAGCTGGAAAGCAAGATCCTCGGTGCCCACGAGCGCCTCATTGCGCTGGAACACCGCCTTTTTGCCGAGCTGCTGGAGACCATCAGCGCCCAGCTGGACCGCATCCAGCGGACGGCCAATGCCGTCGCCGAACTGGATGTGCTGGCGGCGCTGGCGCAGGTGGCGGCCGAGAACAACTACTGCCGCCCTGTTGTGGACGACGGCGACGCGCTGACCATTGTGGAGGGCCGTCATCCGGTGGTCGAGCAGATGCTCAAGGGTAGCCTGTTCGTGCCCAACGATACCACCCTCAACTGCTCCACCGACCGCTGCCTCATCATCACCGGCCCCAACATGGCCGGTAAATCGACCTACATGCGTCAAAATGCCCTCATTGCGCTGATGGCGCAGATCGGCTCCTTCGTCCCGGCCAAAGAATGCCATGTGGGCGTTGTGGACGCCATCTTCACCCGCATCGGTGCATCGGATGACCTGTCGGCCGGGCAGTCCACCTTCATGGTGGAGATGACCGAGGTGGCCGAGATCCTGAAGAATGCCACCACAAAGAGTCTGGTCATTCTGGACGAGATCGGCCGCGGCACGTCCACATTTGACGGCATGAGCATTGCCCGCGCCGTGGTCGAACACATCTCCGACTCAGCCAAAGGGCTTGGCTGCAAGACACTGTTCGCCACCCACTACCACGAGCTGACCGACCTCGAAGGCATTCTGGAGGGCGTGAAGAACTACAACATCGCGGTCAAAAAGCGCGGCGAAGATATCACGTTCCTTCGCCGGATCGTCCGCGGCCCGGCCGATGACAGCTACGGCATCGAGGTGGCAAAGCTGGCCGGTCTGCCCGGCACCGTGACCCGCCGTGCCCACGAGGTGCTGCGGGCACTGGAAGCCAGCGCCCCCAAGAACAACGTCGAACAGATGGATTTCGACGCCCTGCAGGAGTACAATTCTCCGGCCGTGCCCAGCGAAGTGCTGGAAAAGCTGGAAGCCCTCGATGTGGAGACGCTGACCCCCATTGAAGCGCTGAACTTCCTGTACGAGCTCAAAAAGACCCTGAAGGGCAGCCTGAACGGCTGAAACTGACGCAATACCAACGAAAAGGGGAGGGAACTTATGGCAGTCATCCATGTTTTGGACAAACACACCGCAGAGCTGATCGCCGCCGGTGAGGTCGTCGAGCGGCCGGCTTCGGTGGTCAAAGAGCTGCTCGAAAACGCCATCGACGCCGGTGCCGCCCAGATCACGGTGAGCATCGAGTCCGGCGGTGTCAAGCTGATTGAGATCAGCGATAACGGCACCGGCATCGAAGCCGCTTACATCCCCACGGCGTTTATCCGCCATGCCACCAGCAAGATCCAGACCGAGGAGGACCTGAACCATATCCACACCCTCGGCTTCCGGGGCGAAGCACTGGCCTCCATCGCCAGTGTGGCGCGGGTGGAGGTGCTGACCCGGACCGAAGCGGACGAATGCGCCTCGGTCTACCGCATCGAGGGCGGGGAAGCCTATCCCATCGAACCCGGTGCCCGCAGCGTGGGGACTACCATCCGGGTGAAGGACCTGTTCTACAACACGCCCGCCCGGATGAAGTTCCTGAAAAAGGATTCCAGCGAGGGCACCTTTGTGGCGGATACCGTCGCCCATGTGGCCCTGAGCCACCCGGAGGTCAGCTTCAAATTCATCCGTGAGGGAAAATTGCAGTACGTCACTCCCGGCGACGGTCAGCTGCGCAGTGCAGCGTATGCCGTGTTGGGCCGGGAGTTCAGCCGGGAACTCATCGAGCTGGACAACCGCGAGGGCGTCTATCGGGTGTGGGGCCTCATCACTCAACCCAGAAGCTGCCGTGCCAGCCGGAGCATGCAGTATTTCTATATCAATGGGCGCTATGTCCGCAACCGCACCATGATGGCGGGCATGGAAATGGCGTTCAAGGGCACCACGATGCAAGGCAAGTTCCCTGGAGGAATCTTGCTTCTGGAAATGCCGTCAGACCTGGTGGATGTCAACGTGCACCCGGCCAAAACGGAAGTCCGCTTCGCCCACGAGAATGATATTTTCGACCTCGTGTACCACGCCACCAAGCTGGCTCTGGCTCAGCCGGGCACCGGCGAGCGGCTGTTCGCCTTCGAGGAGCCCAAAAACGAGAAGAATAACGAAAAATCCAACAGTTTAGAAAAAGACGAAAATCCGAGCGAAAATACTGTAAAGAAAAATAACTTTACAGCGCTTTCTGCCGTCATTCCGGGGCAGGCGGAGCCGGGCACATTGGAACAACACCCCCAAACGGCCCCTTCCGTGGCACCCGCTGCACCGGCGGCCCCGGCTCCGGCTGTGCCTGCCCGGCCCGTCCATCCGGCGGCGGAAGCGGACATCCTGCCGGGGCCGTCCACGGCATCCCCCAATGAGCACAGCTGGACAACGGTTGCAGCCTCGGCTCCCCTGAATCCGGATGTCAGCCTGCACAGCCCGCAGCGGCCGGAAGAGGAGACTGACCATTCCGAACCGGTTGCGCCGCGTTTCCGTGCGGCGTCCAGCGAGGCCCAGCTCGACATCGAGCCGGACGCAGACGACCTGCCCGGAGCACAGGACCACATGGCAGCATGGGACCCGGCCCCGCAGCCCAAAACGGCAGAGCCGGAACTCGCTGCGGCCGAACCTGCCGAAATAGAAGAGACATCGGCCTCCGCCGGGACGCCCGAACAGATTGGCTTTGATCTTCAGGAGGGGCCGGAACCGCTTCGCTACGTGGGCGAACTTTTCCGCACCTACATCCTCGCGGAGCGGGGGGACGAGGTGTGCATCATTGATAAACACGCGGCCCACGAGCGCCAGCTCTTTGAAAAACTGGCCGCGTCCTATGGGGATGTGCCCAGCCAGCTGCTGCTGGAACCGGTGGTGGTGGAGCTCTCAGCCGAGGAGAAGACGGCGCTGCTGACCAACATCGACCTGCTGGAACGTGCCGGGCTGGAGATCGACGACTTTGGTGGAAATTCGGTCTTTCTGCGCGCGGTCCCTGCCGATGTGGAGCAGGGCAGCGCCGAAGACCTTCTCGTGGAGCTGGCGGCGAAGCTGGCCCACGGCAGCCGCGACGCCCTGAGCGAAAAGACCGAGTGGGTGCTCCACTCCATCTCCTGCCGTGCGGCCATCAAGGCAGGGGACCACACCTCCCCGCAGGAGCTTATGGCGCTGGCCGAGAAGATCCTGTCCGGCGAAGTGCCGCCCTTCTGCCCGCATGGCCGCCCCTGCGTCCTCAAATTGACCCGAAAGGAGCTGGAAAAGCAGTTTGGCCGAATCGTTTGAGAAAAAACACCCGGTCCTCGCTGTGGTCGGCCCGACCGCGACCGGCAAGACTGCGCTGGGCGTTGCGCTGGCCGAGCAGTTCGGCGGCGAGATCATCAGCGCGGATTCGATGCAGATCTACAAAGGCCTCGATGTCGGCACCGCCAAGGTGACGCCGGAAGAGGCCCACGGCATCCCGCACCATGCTGTCAATCTTCTGGAGCCGGACCAGACTTTCAGCGTGGCAGATTTCACCGCGTTGGCCGGAACGCTGGAAGCCGACCTCTCCGCCCGCGGAAAGCTGCCCATTCTGGTGGGCGGCACCGGGCTGTACGTCCAGAGCTTCCTCTACGGCGTCCGCTTCACGGCCGAAAAAACTCCGGACGGCCTGCGGGAGCAGCTGGCGGCAGAGCTGGCTGAAAAAGGCCCGGCCGCCCTGTACGAAGAGCTGAAACAGGTGGACCCGGAAGCCGCTGCCGCCATCCACCCGAACAATCAGGTGCGGGTGCTGCGGGCGCTGGAGCACTACCGCGCCACCGGCAGACGCCTCAGTGAACAGAAGGCGGCATCGCTCCCGCCGGAGCGGCCCTATCGCGCACTGGTGCTGGGGCTGGACTTCCCGGAGCGCGCCCAGCTCTACCGCCGCATCGACCTGCGGGTGGACCGGATGATGGAAGCGGGCCTTCTGGCCGAGGCGGAAACCGTGTTTGCAAACCGGGCCCGCTTCAAAACGGCGGCGCAGGCCATTGGCTATAAGGAATTCTTCCCCTACTTTATGGGTGAGTCGGAACTGACGCCTTGTGTGGAGAAGCTCAAGCAGGCTTCCCGCAACTACGCCAAGCGCCAGCTGACCTGGTTCCGCCACATGGACGGCGTGGTCTGGCTGGACGCAGCAGCACCGGACCTCCAGGCCCGCGCCGCTGCACTGACGCAGGAATTTATCACGAAAGGATGAGCAGAATGCAGGAAGAGAAGGAAAAACGTGAGCTGCCCGGCGCGCTGAAGACGCTGGCAGGCGTTGCCATCGTCTTTTTGCTGCTGGCGGCCGTGTATGTCTTCTATCAGGCCATGCAGGTGCTGTTCCCACCCAACACCTACGAAACGGCCCTTCTGGCCACGGTAGAAGACACGGTGGATGCCGAGGGCGTGCTGCTGTTCAACGAGAGCTATGTGGCCGGGGACGGCACACTGGGCTACCTTGTGGCCGATGGAGAGCGCGTCTCGGCGGGCACTGCGGTGGCGGAAGTCTACAGCGATGCTTCTCAGGCCGGTCTGCGCCAGCAGCTGACCCAGATCTACGACCAGATCGACCTGCTGCAAAAATCGCAGAACACCACCTCGGCGCAGATGGAGTCCCTGCGCAAAGACCGCTCGGCGGCGCTGTATGACCTGATGGATGCGCTGGATGCCTCCGACTACGAGGACACCGACGCCCAGACGGAGGACTATCTGCTGGCCCAGAACAAGCTCTGGATCATCACCGGCGAGGTCTCCACCTTTTCGGACCAGATCGCCGCGCTGGTGCAGCAGGCGTCCAATGTGCAGGCCCAGCTGGGCAGCCCCACCCAGATCACCGCCCCGCAGACGGGCTATTTCATCCGCTCGGCCAGTTCCGGGCGGCTCAATGCCGGCATGGAGGACATCCTTGCGCTGGGTGCTGCGGACCTGAAAGCCTACATCGAGTCCTCTCCGGAGATCAAACTGGACGGCTGTGCGGGCAAGATCGTCTCCGGCTTTACCTGGTACTACGCGGGCATCTGCTCGGCCAAACAGGGCGAAAAGCTGCTGGGCTCGGACGGAAAACCGCGGAAGACCTCGGTGGAGATCCGCTTCCCCGGCCAGGCGGAAACGCCCCTCAAGGCCACCGTGCAGGAAGTGAACATCGACACTGAGAACGACATGACCCGCTTCGTCCTCTCGTGCGAGGTCATCAACGGCGACGTGCTGCGGCTGAACCGGGCCAATGCGCAGGTCATCGTGGGGCAGAGCACCGGCTTGCGGGTGCCGCAGGCGGCGGTCCACTACCTCAAGGAGGACGGCTCCGAGGCTGAGGGTCAGGGCGAGAACTACATCCCCGGCGTCTATGTCAAGTACGGCAACCTGGCCCGTTTCTGCAAGATCGACCCCGTGGACGACCAGCACCCCCAGGTGCTGGATGGCGATTATCTCATCGTTTTGCCCAGCGGAACGGCCGGTTCGGTCAGTCAGGTTCGCCTTTATGACGAGATTATCGTCTCCGGACAAAATTTGTATGACGGAAAACTTTTGTAGTTATTGACATCTGCGGCAAAAAATCCGATAATAGTAGAAGCTATTTGCATCTCTTTGCAAAATCAGCCAGGCAGCGCAAGCCGCCCGAATGAAAGGAGCAGTTTCTATGTCTTTTGTGGATAGTCTGAAGAAGGGGCTTTTCGGCAGCGAGGACGAGTACGACGATCAGTACATCGACGACGGCCCCCAGATGGTGAACAACAACAACGGTCTGGGCGTCGGGGCAGACGAAGAGGATGAGGAGCCCGCAGAGGGCACCCCCAGAAAGAACAAGGTGGTCAACATCCATGCGACCACCCAGCTCAAGGTCGTTCTGGTCAAGCCGGAGCGCTTTGAGGATGCCAGCACCATCGCCGACCACCTGAACAACAAGCGCACCGTGGTCCTGAACCTGGAGTCTACCAACAAGGAAGTTTCCCGCCGCCTGGTCGATTTCCTCTCCGGCGTCGCCTACGCCAACAACGGCCAGATCAAGCGCGTGGCAAACAGCACCTTCATCATCACCCCCTACAACGTGGATATCATGGGTGATCTGCTGGACGAGCTGGAGAACAATGGCGCGTTCTATTGATCCTGCCCCCAAAGCCGTGCGGGGCTTCGTCCCCGCCCGCAGCGATGAAGAGCGCTATCTGATGCGGCACATCGAAGACCTGGCCCGCACGGCGGAGAGCCGCGGCATCCCGCGCTATTCCGCCTTTCTGAGTGACCGGGAGCAGGATCTTGCCAGAGCAGCGCTCAACCGCGCCGCCGTCCCGGAGAACGAGTATCACTTCGAGGGCGGCTGGCCCGGTGCGGAGCGCCGGCTCCTCTGCCTGGAGCCGGAGGGCAGCTGGCCGGACAGCCCGCTGTGCTGCGTCCGGCTCACCTGCCGGGTGCAGGCCGGGGCTGCTCTTCCGGCGCACAAGGATTACCTCGGCAGCCTGATGGGGCTGGAATTGCGGCGGGAGGCGCTGGGCGACATCGTCCTGCCCTCCGATGCACCGGGCACGGCCTATGTCTTTGCGCTGGAACCGGCGGCGCAGCTCATCTGTCAGGAACTGCTGCAGGCGGGCCGGGTGGAGGTCACGACTCAGCTTCTGCCGCTGGAGGAGCTCCCGGAGTTCCCGCAGGCGGAGCGGACGCTGCAAACGGCGACCGTTTCTTCCCTGCGGCTGGATGCGGTGCTGGCAGCCATGCTCCACTGCAGCCGCAGCATGGCAGCGGAGCTCATCACGGCAGGCCGAGTGGAGATCAACCACCTTCCGGTGGAGAGCGTCCACGCCCCGGTGTATGAGGGCGATGTCTTCACCGTGCGGGGCAAGGGCCGCTTTGGTCTGACGGCACTGCCCGGAAAAAGCAGAAAAGACCGGGCGATCATCGAGTTTTTTCAATATTAAATGAATTTGGGAGGAAACCACTATGCTGACCTCGCAGGACGTGCGCAGCGTTCAATTTGAAAAAAACCTCCGCGGTTATCGCACCGAAGAGGTGGACCGTTTCCTGGATAAGGTCGAGGAGCAGCTCCGGCAGGACGATGCCCTGGCCGAGGAGCTGCGCAAGCAGATCGCAGACCTGACAGCGGAAAACCAGCGTCTCCACGAAGAGATGAAGAACTACGAGGCGGACGGCGACATGCTCAAGAGTGCGCTCATCAATGCACAGCGCATGGGCGAGAACGTCATCCGCGAAGCAAACCAGAAGTCGGAAGAGATCCTGCACCGTGCAAATCTGCGCGGGGATGATATTATCCGCGATGCCAATGAGCTGCTCCAGAAGGCCAGTGACCGCGCGGATGAGATCATCAACGAAGCAAACGATAAAAAGCTGGCAGAGGAGCGCGAGTATGACCGCGTCCGTCTGGAAGTCACCCGTTTCAAGTCCGACGTGCTCAACCTGTACCGCAGCCATGTCGAGTCTCTGAGCCGCCTGCCGGAGTTCCAGAAGGAGGAGCCGGAGGCTGCCGAGCCCGCTGTGGAGGAAAAAGCAGAGGAGACCACTGCTGCGGCTCTGACCGAGGAGATCGAGCAGGCACAGCCGGAGGCCGATGCAGCCCCCGCGGACGAGGAAACCGCAGAGGACGACAAGAGCGAGGATTTCTGGTCCAAGGATGAGAGCCAGCTCAAGATCAAGCTGGACCCGTCTCAGGCACCCGTTGGCGCAGAGGAAGAGGAAGAACCGGCAGAGCCGGATTATGCCGCTTTCAAGGGCGTCAAATTCAGCGAGTGACCGGAGCGTTTCAATAAATTAGAGGAGTGTGTAACCATTGGCTAAGAATAAGTCTCAGTACGACAGTACGTTGAATCTGCCCAAGACGCTGTTCGAGATGCGCGCAGGCCTGCCCAAAAAGGAGCCTGTCATGCTCAAGGACTGGGAAGACAACGACCTGTACAATCAGCTCATCAAGCACAACGACGGCAAGCCCAAGTTCGTTCTGCACGACGGCCCTCCGTATGCAAACGGCAACATCCACATGGGCACCGCGCTGAACAAGATCATCAAGGATATCATCATCCGCGACAAGAACATGGAGGGCTTCCAGGCTCCCTATGTGCCCGGCTTTGATACCCACGGCCTGCCCATTGAGCTGAAGGCGCTGTCCTCCGTCGGCGAGAAGAAGAAGGACATCTCCAAGCTGGAGCTGCGCCAGATCTGCGAAAAGTTCGCCACCGAGCACATCGACATCATGAGCGACCAGTTCAAGCGTCTGGGCGTCATCGGCGACTTTGAGCACCCCTACCTGACTCTGAAGCCGGAGTTTGAGGCCCGCCAGATCGAGATCTTCGGTGAGATGGCCAAGAAGGGCTACATCTACAAGGGCCTGAAGCCCGTTTACTGGTGCCCCGACTGCCGCACCGCTCTGGCTGAGGCCGAGATCGAGTACGGTGAGGACGACTGCGATTCCATCTTCGTCCGCTTCCATGTCACCCAGGACCCCAACGGTGTGCTGGCAAAGCATGGCATCCCGATGGATCAGACCTACTTCGTGATCTGGACCACCACCACCTGGACCCTGCCCGCCAACGAGGCCATCTGCCTGAACGGCCAGTTCGAGTATTCCTTCGTCAAGATCGGCGAGGAGTACCACATCATGGCCACCGAGCTGGTCAAGAGCGTCATGGATGCCTGCCACATCACCGACTATGAGGTCGTGGGCGAGCCGGTCAGCGGCGCGGAGTTCGAGCTCATGCGCTACCAGCACGTCTACCTGCCCAAGGAGGGCTGGGTCATCCTGGGCGACCACGTCACGCTGGAGAGCGGTTCCGGCTGCGTCCACACCGCAGGCGGCCACGGCGTCGATGACTTCAACGTCTGCCAGAAGTATCCGCAGGTGCCCATCACCGTCCCCGTGGACGACGGCGGCTATCTGACCGACCTGGCCGGCAAGTACGCAGGCCAGCGCGTCTGGGCAGCCAATAAGACCATCCTGGCCGACCTCACCGCGTCCGGTGCCGTCATGGGTCAGGTGCACATCAAGCATCAGTACCCGCACTGCTGGCGCTGCCATCACCCCATCATCTTCCGCGCTACTGAGCAGTGGTTCTGCTCGGTCGCAAAGTTCCGTGAGGATGTCTACAAGGCCATCGACACCGTGCAGTGGATGCCCGACTGGGGCCACGACCGCATGAAGGGCATGGTCCGCGACCGCAATGACTGGTGCATCAGCCGTCAGCGCACCTGGGGTGTGCCCATCCCGGCCTTCTACTGCAAGAAGTGCGGTGCTTACCACATCACCGACGCCACCATCAAGGCTGTCAGCGAGCTGTTCCGCAAGGAAGGCTCCGATGCCTGGTACAAGTACGAAGCCGAGCAGATCATCCCCGCAGGCGAAGTCTGCGAGAAGTGCGGCGCTTCCGAGTGGACCAAGGACACCGACATCATGGACGTCTGGTTCGATTCCGGTTCCACCCATGCAGCCGTTCTGGAAGAGCGCCCGGAGCTGCACTTCCCGGCTGACATGTATATGGAGGGCGGCGACCAGTTCCGCGGCTGGTTCCAGTCCAGCCTGCTGACCAGCGTTGCAAGCAAGGGCTGCGCCCCCTACAAGTCCGTTCTGTGCCACGGCTGGGTCGTGGACGAGCAGGGCAAGCAGATGCACAAGAGCGCCGGCAACGGCGTGGAGCCCAGCGAGATCATCAAGGACTACGGCGCTGATATCATTCGCCTGTGGGTCGCTTCTTCCGACTACACCGTCGATGTGCGCGCCGGTAAGAACATCTTCAAGCAGCTGAGCGAGGCTTACCGCAAGATCCGCAACACCGCCCGCTTCATTCTGGGCAA
>OIYY01001298.1_pt1 | contig 13570 bp, 11 predicted proteins | sample 1588341 | NCBI WGS metagenome assembly OIYY01 (sample SAMN03283287) | human gut metagenome | biome: human-associated habitat; material: feces | host: Homo sapiens | place: Peru | collected 2012
CAAAGCACCCAACGATACGATTACGGTATCTTTAGATACCTAAAATCGTATCGTTACTGCGTAATTGATATAAACAATTTTCTGTTTGAAATACTTAATTAGAAATGAATTTCTAAATGTTTGAAACTTCGGTGCGGTTATGGCTACTTATTCACGACCAACTTAGTCTTTATCCTGAAGTGCGCAGATACCCGGAAGGTCCTTACCCTCAAGGAATTCAAGTGATGCGCCGCCGCCTGTTGAAATGTGGCTCATCTTGTCAGCAAAGCCAAGCTTTGTAACAGCAGCAACCGAGTCACCGCCGCCGATGATTGAAATAGCGCCCGAATCAGCAACAGCCTTAGCAACGCTGATTGTACCTGCTGCAAAGTTTTCCCATTCGGAAACGCCCATAGGACCGTTCCAAATTACTGTACCTGCGCCCTTGATAGCGTCAGAGAATATTTCCTGAGTTTCAGGACCGATATCAAGACCCATCCAACCGTCAGGAATTTCGTCGCTGTTAACTACCTGAGATTCTGTGTTTTCGTCATATTCCTTACCAACCTTGTTATCAACCGGGATGAGGAACTTAACGCCCTTATCTTCAGCCTTCTTCATCATTTCGCCTGCTTTTTCAACCCAGTCAGCTTCAAGAAGAGAAGTACCGATGTTGTGACCGAGATACTTCATAAATGTGTAAGCCATACCGCCGCCGATAATGATAGTGTCACACTTGTCAATAAGGTTTTCGATTACGCCAATCTTGTCCGATACCTTGGCACCGCCGAGGATAGCAACAAGCGGGCGTTTAGGGTCAGCAAGTGCGCCGCCCATAAACTTAATTTCTTTCTGGATAAGGTAACCGCAAACAGCAGGGAGGAATGAAGCAACACCTGTTGTTGAGCAATGTGCTCTGTGAGCAGTACCGAATGCGTCGTTAACAAAGATATCTGCAAGTGAAGCAAGTTCCTTAGAGAAGTTTTCCTCGTTCTTTGTTTCTTCGGCTCTGTATCTTACATTTTCAAGAAGCATAACTTCGCCGTCTTTAAGCTCTGCAGCCATCTTCTTTGCATTTTCGCCTACAACTTCAGGGTCCTCTGCAAGCTTAACTTCAACGCCGAGATACTCTGAAAGTCTTTTAGCAACAGGAGCAAGGCTGAATTCAGGCTTGTATTCTCCCTTAGGTCTGCCGAGATGTGAGCAAAGAATAACCTTAGCGCCGTGCTCCATCAAATATTTGATTGTAGGAAGCGCAGCCACGATTCTCTTGTCGTTTGTAATTTCACCGTCTTTAAGCGGAACATTAAAGTCGCAACGAGCAAGAACTTTTTTGCCGGCAACATCAATGTCTTCAATAGTCTTTTTGTTTAATGCGTCCATTGTTTTAACCTCTCATATATTAATTAAGATTTTTAATAATTTTAACCGATACTAATTATATATTATTTTGCATTACTTTGCAAGATTTTATTACCATTTTGGCAATATTACCAAGATTGACTATTTTTTAACAATGTTTATATATATAATTGCGAATAAGGTGCAAAAATCAAGGCTTGTCTTGCGGGTCGTCGGGGACGGATATTATCCGAGCGCATTTAATAAATATTATTTTACCTTAATACTCTTTGCATTGCTCCAAGCGCCGTAAACTTTCTTTTTGCCTTGGGTTTTATATGCACGAATTCTGAAATAATATTTCTTGCCTTTTTTGAGTTTTGCTATTTTTTTAGAAGTTGTTTTGCACTTTTTAACCGTTACTGTCTTGGCATTTTTAAACTTCTTGTTTGTGCCGTACTGAATTTGATAACCCGATGCCGAAACCTTTTTCCAGCTTATTGTTACAGCCTTTTTGCTTGTTTTGAGCTTTGAAATTTTCACTTTTTTAGGCTTGGCAGTCTTTTTTGAGTTGGTTTTTTGCGCTTTTGCTGTTGTCGGTGCGGCTGTTGTTTGGGCAGGCGCTTGAGTTACAGGTGTTTGGGTTGCATTTTGAGCAGTCGGCACCGTTGTTGCAGGCGCAGTGGTTTGCGTTGCGGCAACATCGGGCACAGGCTTTGCGTTAATCGTAAAATTAAGCGTTTTACTGCCCGAATAATATCCTATACCCGTCACCGTTACGCTTGCCGTACCGACATTAACATTGTTTGAATAGCTCAAAACATAATCAATGCCCTCACTGCAAGCGGAAACATAAACTCTCGGTTTAATTTCACTGCCGGTATATTCAAAACTGTTATTATTTAGATACATATACTTATCGGCAATATTGCGCTTATAAATAGTAAAGTTTTTAACAGCCGTTCCCTCATAATTTCCGATACCGCTGACAATTACATTCGCCGTGCCCTCGTTAATATTGTTTGAATAACTTACGGTGTAATCAACATCTTTATTCAAGCCGTCAACTGCAACGCCCGGCTTTTTTTCACTTCCGTTATACAAAACGCTGTCGTAAGAAAGGGAAATATTATAATCGTTAACATTGCCCTTGGTTACGGTAAAATCTTTTTGGCAAAAGCCTGTGTTTTTTCCGATACCGTAAGCCATAGCCGTTGCCGTTCCCGGTTTGTCGTTGTTAAAATAATAAATTATGCAGTCACTGCCGTTTGAAAGAGTAGGCACATTAACCGAAGCGTATGCATAACCCTTGTAAATTTTTGCAAACGAATCAACATTAACAGGAAAATTATTAATACTCTTTTTTCTTACCGAGTAGCCGAAATAATTGCCCGTGCCGTTTATTTTAACAAAACTGTTTGAATCGCTTGTAACCGTATAGTCAACGCCGTTTGTAAGCATATTTCCCCCACGGTCCTTTACGCTTAAAACATTGCCGTTTGAATCAATATTAATCGTGCAGCTTGAAATTGAATTTGAAAAAGAAGAAAACGGTTCGCCGTCAGCCTTTGCAATATAATTAGAATTAATATAATCGTAATCGTTTTGCTCGTCATAATGCTTATGCTCGCCCTTGTAGCTGTCACCGCCCCTTAATGTGTTATAATCAACAAGGAAAAATGTGTATTTGTCGCCGTCATTTTCGTCAAACGAGTCATCCCAAGTGGCATCAACATAGTAGCACTTGCCGCCGAGGTTAACAATATTCCAAGCGTGGCAACCCTCGTCGGGGTCGGAAACATCCATAACCGCATCAAGCCCCGCTTCCCTGCAAAGGCGGTAAAACGCAAGCGCATACCCCTCGCAAACAGCGTCACTGTCGCAAAGCGCACCCCAAGCAGTGTAAACGCTGTCCTTATCAAAATCATTTGAATAAGTGCAACTGTCAAGCACAAAATCGTGAATTTTTTTAAGCAAATCGTAGTCGCTGATATTATTTAAATCAACGCTTGCAAAGAAGTTTTTAACAGCACTGTTAACTTCAAGTTCTTCCTTTGCATTTGAACGGTAAGTAAAACTGTATGTAATATGATATATTCCGTTTGAGTAATTTGATTTGAAGGCGACATTTTCAAACTGATACTGCGCATACTGAGCGTCAATATTCGTTTTGGAATAAGCAAATGACATTGCGGCATAAAATGCGTCAGTCAGATAACTTTTCACTTCATTTACGCTCATATCTCCGTCAAGTTCAACATTGCAACTCGGAAGCCTTTGCACAACCGTATCACGAATCAATATGATATCGCTTTGCGAAAGAGCGGCAGCATTTTTGAATTTTGACTTCATCTTCGGCGCAGTGTATATGTCGCTTGAATCAAGTGTAAAAGCGAAATTTTTACTGTTCTCGCTTGCAAAACTTCCTAAAGGAAATACACATATTGATGTTATAACCATTATTAACGATAAAAATAATGATAATGCTTTTTTCATAATTACTCTCCTTTTTGTATAAGCGGGTCGTCGGGGACGCCGACATCATCAAATAAGTTTATGCTTTTCGGGGGCCCCTCTAATTCCGTGTTTTAGACTATCGTAGGGGCGAACTGTGTTCGCCTATATAATATCAATGTAAACCTTACTTACTCGCCCTGACTATTGCTTTTGCCGTTTGCTCAACCGGGTTTTTGCCGCAATTTATTATTGCCTGCGCCCATTTGTTATAAAGCGGCAGACGCTCATTATACATATCCTCAAGCGTTTCACCGTCTTTAAGCATAACTCCACGGCTTTCAAGATTATTAATTCTGTGCACCATATCGTCAAAACTTAAATGAAGATAAATTATTTTGCCGAGGCTCTTTAAATGCTCCATAGCCTTGTCGGAATAAACCACCGAACCGCCCGTTGCAATAACGGTGCCCTCAAGTTCAAGCGACAAAATCGCCTTTTCCTCTGCCTTTGCAAAATAGTCAACACCGTCGGTATCAATAATCTCCTGCAAACTTCTGCCCTCCATATTTTGGATAAGCAAATCGGTGTCATAAAAATTTTTAAGTAACATTTTGGCAGCAACTACACCGCAAGTCGATTTGCCGCTGCCCGGCATACCGATAAGCACAATATTTGAATTCATCTATTTAACTCCTACTTTTTTGCAATAATCACTTAAAATACAATTTTGGCAATCGGGTTTCCTTGCACTGCAAGTGTCACGACCGAAAAGAACTATCCTGTGGCAAAAGTCCGAACCGTCATTGCTCGGCACAATCTTTTTAAGCTCAAATTCAATCTTCTTTGGGTCTTTAACGCTGACAATACCGAGCCTGTTTGAAATTCTGATCATATGCGTGTCAACAACAATGCTTTCTTTGCCGTAAACATCGCCCACAATAAGATTAGCCGTCTTTCTGCCGACGCCCGGAAGCTTAACCAAATCGTCAATATTATCCGGCACTTTGCCGCCGAAATCGTCCCTAATCATCCTTGCCATACCGATTATTGAAGCGGCTTTATTTTTATAGAAACCGCAGCTTCTTATGTAATTTTCAATATCTTTTAAATCGGCATTTGCGTAGTCATCAAGCGTTTTGTACCGCTCAAAAAGGGCAGGAGTAACAAGGTTTACCCTCGCATCCGTGCACTGAGCCGAAAGCCTTACCGCCACCAAAAGTTCAAACGCATTTGATGATGTGAGCGAACATTTTGCATCTGGATACTGCTTCTTTAAAAGCTCGATAACTTTTAATACTCTCTCTTTTTTCGTCATTTATTATTTTTAACCTTATCCCAATAAGATTTGAACGCCTGCTCGTTCTTATTTTGTCCGTATTCGTAATATTTTCTGTTTTTTATCTTATCGGGCAAATACTGCTGAGGCGCCCAATGATTTGTATAATCGTGAGGGTAAATGTAAAACTGACCCTTAACCTCTGCGTCCTCGCCATCATAATGTTTATTTTGAAGTTGACGGGGGATAGGACCGTAATTGCCGCTTTTAACATCTGCCATCGCATTGTTAATTGCCGCATAAGCGCTGTTGCTTTTAGGCGATGTGGCAACAAGAATAACCGCATCCGCAAGCGCAATACGAGCCTCGGGCAAGCCGACCGCCATTGCAATATCGACTGCCGATTTAACTATCGGAATAATTTGAGGGTACGCAAGACCCACATCCTCGCACGCACAAACCATAAGCCTCCTGCAAGCCGACGGCAAATCGCCCGCTTCCAAAAGCCTTGCAAGGTAGTGAATCGCTGCGTCGGGGTCAGAGCCACGCATACTCTTTTGATAAGCCGAAACTATATCGTAGTGCTCGTCGCCCTCACGGTCGTAGTGAACCGAACTTTTTTGCACAAGTTGCTCTGCAAGGTCAAGGGTGATATGCTTTTTGCCGTCAACCGTTGCCGCTGCGAAAAAGGAATTTTCAACGCTGTTGAGCGACTTTCTTACATCGCCGCCGCAGCCGACTGCAATACGATTAATAACTTTTTCGTCAATGTCAAGTTCAACCCCGTATTCATCTGCCAAAATATCAAACCCACGCTTGACTGCCGGCACAATATCTTCGCTTTCCACCGCTTTAAATTCAAACACTGTTGAACGGGAAAGGATAGCGGGATAAACATAAAAATACGGGTTCTCCGTGGTTGAAGCGATAAGCGTGATTTTACCGTTTTCTATAAATTCAAGAAGGGACTGCTGCTGCCTTTTGTTAAAATACTGAATTTCGTCAAGGTAAAGCAGTATACCGTTTGGCGCAGAAAAAGTGTCAAGTTGCGCAACGATATCCTTAATATCCTGAGTGGAGGCAGTAGTACCGTTAAGCTTTCTAAGGCTTCTTTTCGTTTTAGCCGCAATGATTGAAGCTACGGTAGTTTTGCCCACACCGCTCGGACCGTAAAATATTAAATTCGGAATGTCACCGCTGTCAATCAAGCTTCTAAGCGCTTTGCCCGGTGACAAAAGATGCTTTTGACCCACAACCTCGTCAAGGTCAGTCGGTCTTATCCTATCGGCTAAAGGTTTAATCATATATTCTCCGTTATAATAAACGCACAGCGATCTAACAATGTCAGCCCCTGCGATTATTTTCTGATTTAGACTGCCGTAGCGGCGAACAATGTTCGCCAACATAAGAAGCCTTATCCACTATCATTATAAATTATTTACTCTTTTTTTTCAACACTTTGCGCCTTAGAATACGCGCATCCGCAAAAATTTTGGCGATAAAGGTTATATTCTTTTGAAAGAACGATTGAGCGCTTATATCCCTCTCGTTTTTTGAAGTCCGACTTGAGCCATTTTATGCCGTATTCTTTTTCAAGTTCTAATCCGATTTCATTTATCTTTTGCGAATTTTTAAGCGGACTGATTGAAAGCGTGGTGCAAAAGCAGTCAAAACCGAGGTCACGACCGAGCTTTGCCGCCTTTTCAAGCCTGAGTCTATAGCACCTGAAGCAGCGTTCTCCGCCCTCGGGACATTCTTCATATCCCCTTGCGATATCTAAAAATTCGTTATAATCATAGTCGCAGTCAAGAAATTTGACGGGATATTTTGTTTTCATCTCACCTATAAGCCTCAACTGCTCGTTTTTTCTTTTTTCGTACTCGCTTTTCGGCGAAATATTCGGGTTATAATAAAGAATTGTGATATTAAAATAGTTTGACAAATACTCAATAGTATAGCTTGAACAAGGCGCACAACAGCTATGAAGCAAAAGAGAGGGCACTAAGTCCTCTCTTTTGTTTTGCTCTATTATTTTGTCTAACTCTTTTTGATAATTAATTTTATTCATTAGCTTAAATAATTTCTTGGGTTAACACGACAACCGTTAAGTCGCACTTCAAAATGGCTGTGCGGACCTGTTGAGTTACCTGTTGAACCGCTCTTTGCAATAGTTTGACCTTTCTTAACAGTATCGCCCGGCGAAACGAGAATTGACGAATTGTGAGCATAAAGAGTAACAACGCTTCTGCCCGATGCGTCCGTGCCGTGGTAAATCATTACATAATAGCCGTAGCTGTAGTTGAGTCTTTTAACATTAATAACAATACCCTTTTGAGCCGCAACAACCTTTGAACCTTTGCTGCAAGGGAAATCAATACCGCCGTGATATTTGCCCGAAGAATAATTCGGAAAACCTGCGGAAATGCCGTGATGACCCGGAACCGGATACTTCATATTAAGCACAGCATCACTCTTTGAGTAAACATCGCTGTCCTCATTATTAACGCTTGAAGTGTCCGCTTTAACTTCACCGGCAACTGCCGTTGTTGCTTCCTCGGCAGGCTTGATACCTGAAATTACTGCCTGAATTTCATTTTCAACCTGCTCAATAAGCGCACTGTCCTCATTTCTGAACTCTGTATACTGCTTATTTTGAGCCGTAAGTTCTGCAAGAAGCTTGTCGCTCTCCGCCCTATCGGTTGCAAGAGAAGCTTTTTTCTTTGCGATTGATTGGCTGTTAGCCTCAATACTTTTTTGCTTTGCGTTAAGTTCCGCCTTTTTCCCGTCGAGTTCCTTGTTTTTCTCGTCAAGCTCCGCTTTCATATCGGCAAGACCGTTTTGCTTGTTTTGAACTTCTTCCATTTTTGCGTTAACTTCTTTTAAAAGTTCGCTGTCGCTTTTTGAAACGGTCTTTATCATTTCATATCTTGTCAAAAAGCTTGAAATATCGTCGCAAGTCAAAAGGGCTGTGAAAACATTGTAATGACCGCTGATATACATAGCTTTGAGCCTGAAACAATAAGCAGAGTAAACCGCTTGAAATTCTTCCTGCAATCTGTCATACTCCGCCTGCGCCTCGTCAACCTGAGCCTGAAGTGCGTCTGTCTGCGCCTGACTCTCTTCAATCTGCTTTTCAAGTTTCTTCTTTTGCGAACGAATTTTTTGGTTTTTGCTTTCAAGAATAGTTAACTGCTCGTTTATGTAACCGATTTTTTGGTCAAGAGTGTCAATATACTCCTCTGTCACTTTTGAACTTTTTTCAAGCTCTTTAAGCTTAGCGTCGGCCTTTTTTAAGTTTTCTTCAAGTTCTTTTTGCTGGTCCTTTAGCGATTTTGTATTTTTAGCCGCTAAAGATGTATCGTCTGCAATGTCGCTTACCTGCGAGCTTTCGCTTGCACTCACGGTGGTTTGAACTTGCGGTGCAGTCGTGCTCACATCTTCGGCATAAGCAGGGGTTACGCTGCAAAGTACCATAGCCCCCGCAAAAAGAATTGATAATATTTTTTTATTCACGCTTTCACATTCCCTTAAAGTAATATAAATTCTTATCATTTAGCGGACGGATAATATCCGCCCCAACGACAGTTTTTCTACTCCACACTAATGTAGGGGTCGGCGCCCTCGACGACCCTTTTGGTGAAGTTGTATCAAGGCAAATAATATGTCGGGTTGACACAATTTGAATAATCGGCTGTCGGAGTGCGCACTTCAAAATGGCAATGCGGACCGGTTGAATTGCCCGTTGAACCGCTCTTTGCAATCTGCTGACCCTTTGATACATAATCGCCGGTTGAAACAAGTCGTGACGAATTATGAGCATATAAAGTATAAACATAATTTCCGGCGGAATCTGTCTTATCGTGCATAATGACAATATATCTGCCGTAACTTCTGTATGAACCGTCCGAATTAGTCAAATCGGCTGAAATGATAACATATCCCGATTCTGCCGCAACAACACTCGAACCGCTTGCACAAGAGAAATCAACGCCTGTGTGACCGCTGTAACCCGCACTGCCGTAGCCGCAGGTTATCTTCGTTTGGCTCGGAACGGGATAAGTCATTTGAAGCTTGCTCGGGTCGCTTGCCGTGGTTGGCTTCGTTGTAACGGGGGCGGTGGTTTTTTCGGTTGTTTGCTGTGTCATTTGAGTTTCAGACGATACCGTTTCGCCGTTTTCATCTGTTTGAGCCTCGGTTGAAGCTTGCGTTGTCGTTGTCGTTGTTGTTGTAGTAGTGGTTGTAGTGGTGGTTTTTGCCTTTTCGGCTTCCATCTTCTTTTTGAATTCTTCCGCCGCTTTTGCAATCTCCGCATTTACGGCTTCAAGCTCTGCTTGGTCCTGATTTCTGTATTCACTGTAGGTCTGCTTTTCATCCTCAAGCTGTTTCAAAAGCTTGTCCGATTCGTCCTTTTGGCTTTCATATGAGCTTTGCTTTTCGTTATAATCTGCCTGCTCGTTTTCAAGAGTTGTTATTGAAGCGCTCAGATTTTGTTCGGTGGTTTTAAGCACAACCTGGTCGTTTGAAAGCGTATTTTTCTTATCTTCCATCTCAAGCCTTGACTCTGAAATTTCTTTTGCCTGAGTTTGAAGCGACTGCAAAAGCTCCCTATCGCTCTTTGACACACGCTTAATCATTTCAAACCTTGTGAAAAGGGACGAAATATCGTCGCAAGTCAAAAGAAGCGCAACTGTGCTCGTTTCACCGCTGATATAAAGCGCACGCACACGCTGATAATAAAGCGAAAGGTTTTGGGTAAAGTTTTGCGAAAGCTCATTTATCTGAGTTTCAAGCTTTGCGACATCTTCGTTTAGCTTCGCTATATTTGACTCGTTTTCGTCATATTGCTTTTGAAGGGAAGAAATTTTCTTTTTTGTTGTTTCAATTTTATTTTCAGAATAGCGTAACTGTTTTTGAAGATAGCTTATCTTTTCGTCAAGAGTGTTGATATACTCCTCGGTTTCCTTTGACTGCTCGCCGAGAGAGGAAAGCTTTTCATCAATTTCTTTAAGCTTTTGCTCAATTTGCGCCTGCTTCTCCTCGTTCGTCATACCCGCATACTCGTCTGACTGTGCATTTTCCTCAGCCAAAGCGAAAGTTTGAGCGGGATAAAGCGCAAAAAAGGCAAAAGCCAACAAAACAGCTAAAATTCTGACAATTTTCTGTTTCATTGGCTTCACCTCATTTCAGACTATTGATAAAACGGCTTAAACACAGTTTTATTTCAATTCAGTCTATGTGTATGGCAGGAACTTTCCCTGCCGTGAAAAATTATTATATTTAATATTCGATTATTAATTATAAATAGTTATTAGGGTTTACTCTCGAGCCGTTCACACGCACTTCAAAGTGGCAGTGCGGACCGGTTGAGTTACCCGTTGAACCGCTGTGTGCAATAACCTGACCCCTCGATACATGGTCGCCTACACTAACCGAGATACTCGAATTGTGAGCATAAAGGGTAGAAAGACCGTCGCCGTGGTCAATCATTATGTATCTGCCGTAGCTGTAGTTAAGATACTTTACAAGAATAACCGTACCGTCAGCCGCCGCATAAACATTAGAGCCGGAGCTTACCGGAAAGTCGATACCGCCGTGGTAGCCGCCCGAAGAATAGTTAGGGTAGCCGGCAGATATGCTTCTTGAATCTGTAGGGTAACTGAGTTCACCCGAACCGCCGCCTACAGAACCTGCAATAGAACCGCTTCCACGAGAAGCCGCAGCAGCAGCCGCACGAATTTCACTTTCAACCTGCTCAAGCTGAGCCTGGTTGGTTTCAATAAGTTCCATATATTCGCTTTGCTGACTTGAAAGCTTTTTCATGACTTCGTTACATTCTGCGACTTCCTTGTCAAGCTCGCTTTTTGAAGCGTCAATTTCATTAATGCTTTCCTGAAGTTCCTTTTTGTTTGCTTCAAGCTGAGTTTTATCGTCTTGAAGTTCGTCGCGCTTTTGCTCAAGAGCCTGCTTTTCTTTTTCGATTTCCTGCATTTTTTTCATAAGGTCGTCAAGAATGGCGCTGTCCTGCTGCGAAACAGATTTAACCATCTGCGCTCTTGTGAGCATTGAGCTTAAATCTTGGCAGGTTAAAAGAACTTCAAGGGTAGAAGCCGAACCCGAAACATACATAGCCCTGAGCCTTTGGCAATAGACCTCGTAAGTTTGGTCAAATTCAGCCTGCTTTTGGTCAATTCTAACCTGAGCGTCGGCAATTTCCTGCTCGGTTTTAACAATTTTAGCTTCGATAGCGTCAATTTCAGCCTGCAAAGCCGCCTTGTCATCCTCGAGCGAATCAATCTTGTCCTGCATCAAATTTATTTTTGACCTGAGCGTTTCAAGATATTCTTGGTTTTTTTGTTTTTCCTGAGAAAGTTTATTCAGTTTGCTTTGTGCATTGTCAATCTCTTGCTGAATTTTCTGCTTCTCGCTTCTGAGTTCAGAGGTTGACTTGGCTTGTGCTGTTAAAACAGAGCCGAAAGAACTTACAAAAAATACAACAGATAAAACGAGTGACAATGCCTTTTTCATACTAAATGCCACTGATTTCACTGCCTTCCTTGTTCAAATATTTACTCATAGTGATAAGCGAACCGCCTACACCGGTAACAACGCCGATTGCAACAAAAATGCCGAGCATAGGTAATGCGTAATTTTGGAATTTTAAGAAGTCTAAGCCGTTGAATGTGCTGAGCAAATCTGCAAATTCATTAACTGCAAGCTCATAAAGACCCCAAACAAGACCTAAGCTGATAATACCCGAAACTATACCTAAAATCATACCCTCAACAACGAACGGCAAACGGACAAACGAGTTTGTCGCACCGACCGATTTCATAATGCTGATTTCAAGACGGCGAGAGTATACGGTAAGTTTGATTGTGTTTGAAATGATGAAAAGAGAAATAACAAAAAGAACCGCAATAATAACAAACGCAATAACCGTTATGCCCTGCCTGATAGCAACAAGCTTCTTTGCAAGGTTCTGATTTTCTCTGATTGTGTCAATATGCTGAAGTTGTTTAAGCTTAGATACGGTGTCGTTAAATTGGTCAAGGTTTTCAACCGTTACCTTGTATGCGTCTGGAAGCGGAATATCCGAGCTTATTTGAGTAAAGAATTCAGCCTGAGCGTCTTCCATTGTGCTGAGCTGTTCAGCCCAAGCATCCTCTTTTGAAACAAACTCTACTTGCTTAATATTGCCGCAAGCCTTGATTTCATTTTCCATATTGGCTATTTCTTCGTCGGTTGTACCGTCGGAAATATAAACCATAATAACATTTTCTTCTTCAATCTTGCCGAGAAGAGAATCAATGTTTAAAAACATCATTGAAGCTGAGCCGATAAGAACAAGACAGCTCATAAGTACGCAGATAGATGCGATTGACATCATTCTGTTTGTCCAGGTGTTCCTGAAACCTTCTTTAATTAAATATTTTAAGCTGGCGCCTGTCATTACTGCTCACCTCCCTTGTTTTCTTCTTCGTTTTCAACAACACTTTCAAGGTTGTCAAAAACATCTTCCCCGTCATCGCTCTTTGTCGGCAAATCTACGCTGTCAATTTCAACATCTTCGTCGAAGAAGAACATATCCGTATCCTCTTTAGGGTTTTCGCCGGTAAACTGAGCGTGAGTAGGGTCGGGAGTATCGGAAACGACTTCACCGTTTTTGATAACAATTACTCTCCTTTGGAAAGAACGAACCAAATCGTGTTCGTGAGTAACCATAATAACGGTTGTGCCCGCATTATTGATTTTTGTTAAAAGACCTACAATTTCGTGGCTCATTTCAGGGTCAACATTACCTGTAGGCTCGTCCGCAATAATAACCTTTGGGTTGTTAACAAGCGCTCTTGCAAGCGAAACTCTCTGCTGTTCGCCGCCGGAAAGCTCGTTAGGCATTGAGCGTGCCTTTTGAGAAAGACCTACAAGCTGAAGAATATAAGGTACTCTTTTACGAATTTCCTTTTCCTTTGCGCCGATAACACGCATTGCAAACGCAACATTGTCGTAAACGCTCATTTTTGGAATAAGGCGGAAATCTTGGAAAACAATACCCATCTCTCGCCTATAGAAAGGCACTTGCTTTTTCTTTAAAGTTGAAGATGAATAATCGTTAAAAATAATTTCACCCTCAGTCGGCTTTTCCTCGTGCATAATAAGCTTTAAGAATGTACTTTTACCTGCACCCGAAGAACCTACTACGAAAACGAACTCACCGTCTTCAATTTTTATATTAACATTTGATAAAGCGTGGGTACCGTTGCTGTCATAAGTTTTTGACACATTTCTAAATTCAATCACGATTTTGTCCCCTTAGTATATTAATTGTGCGTTTATTCGCACTTATTCATTTTGTACAGTAATATAATATATCAACTTATAGCATAAATCAAGATATTTTTGTTACTCTTTTGTAAACAAGTATTACAAATTTTAAGAATTGTTGGAAAAACGGGGAATTTAGGGATATAAATTATAGTTTATCTTAACATCGGTTTCTCTCCTATCGACGGCGAAGCC
>OIYY01001300.1_pt1 | contig 13557 bp, 12 predicted proteins | sample 1588341 | NCBI WGS metagenome assembly OIYY01 (sample SAMN03283287) | human gut metagenome | biome: human-associated habitat; material: feces | host: Homo sapiens | place: Peru | collected 2012
TGTACGAGGGTACTGCCCCCGAGCGAAAGGCTCAAAGCACCCAACGATACGATTATGGTATCCTAAGATACCTAAAATCGTATCGTTACTGCGTAGTTGATATAAATAATTTTCTGTTTGGTATACTTAATTAGAAATAAATTTCTAATTGTTTGAAACTTTGGTGCGGTTATGGCTGCTTATTCACAACCGTAAACTATAATTTATCATTCTATTTCCATCGTATACATTTTTGCTTTAAAAGTTATGCTGTTGTCGCATTTAGTAAATTCGCAGTAGTGGTCGAATTTAAGTCCGCATTTTTCCATAACTTTGCCTGAGCGTGGGTTATCGACTGCGTGAAGTGAGCTAATTTTGTTTACACCGAGTTTACTGTGAACATAATCAATTATTGCTTTCATAGCTTCGGTGCAGTAGCCTTTGTGCCAATAATCAAAGTGCAAATTATAACCCATACCCCAATAGCCGTCCATTATACTGCTCGGACCTATTCCGCCTGTGCCGATAACTTTGTTTTCTTCTTTTAAAACGAATGCCCAGTTGTATTCTTTTTCGTCAACAAGTGTTGATTTTATCCAGTCAATCGTTTGGCTGATGTCCGTTAGCGTTGGGTAAGACATATATTTTGTAACTCTTTCGTCGCTGTTCCATGAAAAGCAAGCTTCTGCGTCGTCAAGCGTTATAGGTCGCAAAATAAGTCTTTCGGTTTCCAAAATAGGTTCTTTAGCCATTTTTATACCTCCAAAAAAATAAACCGTTGATGATAACAAGTGTTACACATCAACGGTTTTAATGTTATAAATTAAGCATTATTCCGAAATTGAGTGCAACAAATATATTCCGTTTGCATGGCAAGCAGAATAGGCAAGAATATGGGATGTTGCACGATTAATCTTTTGCATAATACTTTTCCTTTCGTTTGATAGGATAATGGTAACATATTTGGCTTGCTTTGTCAAACTGCGTTTATTTGCTAACCGAATTTATTAATTTTGGCAAAATCTATTGAATAAAATATAGTTTTTATTTATAATACTTGCGAGAATAATTGAAAGGACAATATCATAGATGAAGATTAAAAAGATACTGTCGGTAATATTAAGTGTTGTGCTTATATTATCAGTTTTTGCAGGACTTGAAATTCAGGCTTATGCGGCTTCGGGAACATCGGGCGGTGTTGATTGGAATTTGGATACATCAACGGGTGTGTTTACTATCACAAAAAACGGCAACGGCAGAGGTGCAGACTACCAAAAATATCAAATGTTTGGCAGGAACAACCAACCGTGGTACTCTAACCGTAATTCGATTAAAACGGTTAATATTGAAGAGGGTGTAGTTCAAATAGGTTCGTATTGGTTTTACGATTGCGCTAACTTGACTACAGTTAATTTTAATTCTTCAACTCTTGATACTCTCGGTGAATGTCTTTTTAGGCAGTGCACTTCGCTTGAAAGTATAAATTTGCCGGCAAATGCAACATATTATTATAAGGAACTTTTCCTTGATTGTACTTCGCTTAAATATGTTTCGCTTCCGAGCACAAATAATACAAACAATTACAAGAATAAAATTCCGGAGGGTACATTCAGCGGCTGTACTTCGCTTGAACAGGTAAGTGTCGGCAGCGGTCATACCGGTATTGACACTAACGCATTTAACAAGTGTTCTAAGCTTAAAAGTATTGTTTGGAAGGGCAGTGAGCTTTCTTCAATCGGTACAAGCGCACTTGCATCTGTACCTTCAAGTTGTAAGCTTGTAGGCACTAATTCTTTGGTTAATGCTACAAGTCTTCTCACTTTCCAAAATAATAACGGCTTTTGCGGTTCAAATCTCAGTTATAAGTATGACCCTGAAAACAAAAGGCTCAGCATTTTGGGCTATGGTGATATGACTTCAAACCCTTGGAGCGTTTACAGTTCGTTTATAAGCGAACTTGATTTTAGCGGGGTTACAGGCAGTTTTACTGTTATGTCAAATGCTTTCGGCAATTTGATTAATTCAACATTTTGGCTTAATATTCCATCTTATTGCACTTCAATCGGCAATAATGCTTTTTATAAAACAGGCTTTAACTATGTAACTGTTGATTCAAAAAATATTACAATCGGCACCGACGCTTTCGGTAACGGTAGCGGTTCTTATGCCCGTTTCTACGGTGTGGCAAATTCAGGCGTTCGTGACTATGTAAAAACAGGTCAGGCAAAAGGTTATGATTGGCATTACTATTGTGAAAACGACAACCATAATTATGTTACCGAAACCGTAGCACCCACTTGCACCGATAAGGGTTACGATATTTATTATTGTACAAATTGCGATGCTGACCAGTCAAAATCTAATTTTACAGACACAATAGGTCATAAGTATGAATATACAGGTTCAAACGGCACAAGCGTACTTTACAAATGCAGTGTTTGCGGCAAAACCGACCTTGAACTTGAAGCAACTTCGCTTTTGTCCGATTTTTCATCCGCAATCACAACGGACGATAAAGCGCCTGCTTTTTCACAGTCAAACTATGACGGCAAATTTGACCTCAATCGCAACGGCTTTATCAATTCTAAAGACTATAGTGTGCTTAATAAAATAGCAAATAGTGTTGACACAACAAACAAGCAAACCACTATTGATACTTCAACTTCTTATCAAACTATTGAAGGTTTCGGCGCTTCTGCCGCTTGGTGGGCACAGTCGGTCGGCGGTTGGGATAATATCGACGAGATAATGGAACTCCTTTACAGCAAGGAAAAAGGCGCAGGTCTTAACATTTACCGTTATAATCTCGGTACAGGCTCTCAGGACGATACTCATATCACTTCTACAGACAGAAGAACAGAGGGTTTCCTCCAAAAGGACGGTACATATGACTGGAGCAAGGATGCAAACGCTCAAAAGGCACTTGCTTGCGCTCAAAAAGCAAACAAAGATTTAAAGGTGACACTTTTCTCTAACTCTGCTCCGATTTGGCTTACAACTAACGGCAAAGCTTATTGCTCAAACGGTGCAAACTCTAACCTCAGTGCAGACAAGTATGACGCATTTGCTCAGTTTGTAGTTAAGTGTACAGAGCATTTTATTGACGAGGGCTATAATGTAACAGAAGTTTCGCCTATTAATGAGCCTGAATGGGCTTGGGCGGCTGACGATAAAGGCAACACTTCTCAGGAGGGCTCACACTGGGAAGACAGAGCCGCAAGAGATTTTTATAACAACGCTATGATTCCTGCAATCAAAAACAGCGAGAAGCTTAACGGCAAAGTCGGTGTTGATGTTTGGGAATGTGCTCAGCTTAACCATTCAACATATTTCAGCGGTTTCCTTAATAATATGTTCTCGTCGTCAAGCGTTTATCCTAACTATTACGGCAGGAATAATTCTAATATAAGAGATTATGTTGACTCACTTGGCACTCACTCTTATTGGGCTTCTACAAGCGACAGGGAGAGCGTTGCAAAAACTTTGGCAGGCAATGCGATAACCAACAACTATTCTGCAGTCAAAAAGGTTCGTTGCACCGAGTATTGCCAAATGACAAACGACGGAAGTTCAGGTGTTTACGGTCTTATTCAAAAAGAGGGCACAACTAACGGTCTTGGTATTGAATACGGTCTTGCGCTTGCAGATATTATGTATCAAGATTTAACTATTCTCAACGCAGTTGAATGGGATTGGTGGGTTGCCTGCGGACCGGGTACATATCCTGACGCACTTGTTTATATCAACCACGATAATCACAATGATGTTCAAACATCAAAAAGGCTCTGGGTAATGGGCAACTACGCAAGATTTATTGAGGACGGCGCTAAGCGTGTTGCGGTTTCAACAGGTTCAAGCTTCGGTAAAAATCTTGTTACAAACACAACTTATTCTTGGAAGAGCGGTAATACAACTTATACCGACAAGAATAATTATATTGAGCAGACAGCTTATCAAAACCCTGACGCAACTGTAGTTGTGGTTTATATCAACAATTCCGATACAAACGAGTACACCAAGTTTTCTCAAACAGATTATAAGAGTTTCAAGACTTATGTAACAGATGCAAATCGTGACCTTGAACAGTACCAGTCCGGCAACACCGGCACGGCGGTCGCAATTCCTGCTAAGAGTGTTACAACAGTAGTTCTTACACCAAATGCAAAATAAGATATAATAAAAAACGGGCGAACACTGTTCGCCCCTACGGTTGTCTTTATGATTTAACTTTTGTAGGGGCTTACATTGTAAGCCCGTTTATTATTTTTCTATATCTGTTACTGTTAACTTTTTGCCGTTAACTTTAAATTTAACATTCATATCCAAAAACGACACACCGTAAATTCGCTTTGGGTCATTTTGGTACGCAGGGCGTGGGTCTTGACTGAGAATTCCGATAAGTGCGCTTTGCTTAAACTTAGGAATAAGATTTAGCAAGTTGTCACTTATTTCAACTTCAAGCGTGTCTGTTTTGTGTTCATCTGCAAAACTGCTTTTTGCGTCAGGTCGGCAATCGGCATAGGCAATGTACGGCTTAATGTCAAAAATCGGAGTTCCGCTTTTCATATCAACTCCGCCGACGGTAAGTACTGTTCCGTTTTCTTTTGTGTGTTCAACTTTTAAAAGCTCAACGCACGACAGACCGATATTGTTAGGTCTGAACGGAGAACGGGTGGCAAAAACACCTTTTCTTTTCTCTCCGCCGAGCTTTGGCGGGCGAACGGTTGGCGAAAAATCTTCTCTTTTATTGTCGGAAAATTCCCACAGCAGCCACAAATGCGAAAATTCTTCTATTCCCTCAAATGCTTCTTTAACATTATACGGTTTGTCGAGTATTATTTTGCCGACAAGGTCGCTCACAAGTCCGCTTTGCCTCGGTATTCCGAACTTTTCGGGCAAGTCGGTGTATATTTTTCCAATAGGTTTCATTTTTACCTCAAACTTTAATTTCTGAAAGGACTTCGCCGACTTTTTCGTGAATAACAAGGTCGGCATTTTTGTCCATAGGCGTTTCGTCACGGTTGATAAGCACCAAATATTTGCCGGTGAAATATCGCACAAAGCTTGCGGCAGGATAAACAGTTAAGCTTGTGCCGGCGATGATAAGGCAGTCGGCACTGCTTATGGCATCAAGCGCACCGCTGACAGTTTTGCTGTCAAGCCCTTCTTCGTAAAGCACAACATCGGGCTTAACAAGACCGCCGCAATCGTCACAAAACGGAACGGGCGTGTTGTTTTCAATATAATCAATATCAAAGAATTTTCCGCATTTTGTGCAGTAATTCCTGAGCGTTGAACCGTGAAGTTCAAACACATTTTTGCTGCCTGCCGTCTGGTGCAGTCCGTCAATATTTTGAGTGACAACGGCTTTGAGTTTACCTGCTTTTTCAAGCTCTGCAAGCTTAATGTGTGCCGCATTCGGTTTGGCGTTTTTGCATATCAACTTATCACGGTAAAATTTGTAAAAATCAATCGTGTTTTTAACAAAAAATGTGTGCGAAAGTATTTCTTCCGGCGGGTAGTCATATTTTTGGTTGTAAAGACCGTCAACGCTCCTGAAATCGGGTATTCCGCTCTCGGTAGATACACCTGCTCCGCCGAAAAACACTATGCTTTTGCTCTCGTCGATAATCTGTTGTAAAGTCATATTTTCACCTTAATCTGCAATGTCTGCAAGTTCAAAACGAATTACTTTTTTTAAATCGTTTACAGAAGTTTCAACCTGGTATCCGATTTTTCCGCCGCTGAACATAATTGTGTCAAAATTTGCGGCGGTTTGATGAATTGCGGTTTTGAAAAACTTTTTCATCCCGATAGGCGAGCAGCCGCCGTGAATGTAGCCGGTAAGCGGTAAAAGTTCTTTGCTTTTAATCATTTCAATCTTTTTTTCACCGACTGCTTTTGCCGCTTTTTTTAGGTTTAATTCTTTGTTGACGGGAACGAGGAAAACATAATGGTTTCCTGTTTTGCCAACGGTTACAAGCGTTTTGAAAACCTTGTTTGCATCTTCGCCGAGAACTTCTGCAACTTCTGTGCCGCCGATTGCGTCGGTGTTTAAATATGTGTGCTCTTTATATTTTATTTTCTTTTGGTCAAGAATTCTCATAACATTTGTTTTGTCGTCCATAATGTACTTCCTTTATGGTTTATTTGCAGAAGGTCACTCCTGCCGATAACTGAATTTTATCATAGCTTTTGTTTGTTTTCAAGATTTGCGTTGTTTTAATTTTTGGAATATAGTATAATAAATATTATCCCAAAATATCATAGGGGCGAACTGTATAACAATGCCAACGGCAGAATGATTAGGCTTGAAAGAGAGGAATAAAATGTATACTCCAAACAGTGAAAAATATGACAAAATGACTTATAACAAATGCGGCGAAAGCGGACTTTATCTTCCGAAGATATCGCTCGGTTTGTGGCAAAATTTCGGCGACAATGCAGATTATGACGAGATGAAAGATATTGTTTTGACTGCGTTTGATATGGGCGTTACTCACTTCGATTTGGCAAATAATTACGGACCTAAGCCCGGTGCGGCTGAAATAAATTTCGGCAAAATAGTTCGGGAAAATCTTATGCCTTATCGTGACGAACTTGTTATCAGCACAAAGGCGGGTTACAGAATGTGGGATGGTCCCTACGGTATAGGAGGCAGCAGAAAATATCTTGTATCCTCTCTTGAGCAGAGCCTTAAAAGGCTCGGTCTTGACTATGTTGATATTTTTTATCACCACTGTATGACACCTGAAACGCCGCTTAAAGAAACTGCGCTTGCACTTGCCGATATTACTCGCTGCGGCAAGGCTCTTTATGTTGGTATCAGTAATTACAACGGCAAAAAAATGCACAAAATGCACCATAGGTGCGATGATTTTGATGTGCCGTTTATCATAAATCAAAACCGCTATTCAATTTTAGACAGGACTGTTGAAAACAATGATTTAAGAAAAGAAGCGAAGTCAAAAAAGAAAGGTTTGATTGCGTTTTCACCGCTTGCTCAGGGTCAGCTTACAAACAAGTGTGCAAACGGTATCCCGAAAAATTCAAGGCTTTACGACAATAAAGTTTTGTGGGAAAAAGTCGGCTACAACGAGGCAAGGCAGTCGCAAATTACTCAGCTTTATAATATTGCCCAAAAGCGTGAGCAAACCCTTTCACAACTTGCAATTCAGTGGCTTTTGGAATACGGCGAGGTCACTTCCGTTCTTATAGGCGTTCACTCAAAGGCGCAGCTTATTGAAAATTTAAAAGCGCTTGAGTGCGAACCGCTTGCAAAATCGGAAATTTTGCAGATAAATGCGATAGCAGGCAAGTGATTTTGCTTGACAGCTTTAGTAATATAATATATAATATAGTGATTAAAATTCTGAAAAGGAGACATTTTTTATGGCAGCAAAAACTTTTAAGATGACATCGGCAGGTAAGGCTGAACTTGAAAAAGAACTTGATTACCTCAAAACCGAAGGCAGAATTGATATAGCAGAAAAACTTAAGGTTGCCCGTTCATACGGTGACCTTTCGGAAAACAGTGAGTATGACGAAGCAAAGAGTGAGCAGGCAAAGATTGAGGCTCGTATCAGCGAACTTGAATATCAGCTTGAAAATGCGGAAATTGTTGACAGTTTTGACAAAGACGCAGTTAGTATGGGTTCAGTTGTTACTGTTAAAAGACTCAGCGACGGCGTGGAAGCAAAGTATGAAATCGTAGGCTTTGCTCAGTCAAACCCTGCAGAAGGTAAAATTTCCGATGAAAGCCCTGTAGGTATGGCTCTTGTGGGCGCAAAAGAGGGCGAAACAGTAGTTGTTGAAGCTCCTATCGGCAATCTTGAATATGAGATTGTATCAATCGACTAATTAATTGAAACAGAGGTACAAATATGGCAGGAAAGTTTGAAATCACCAAGGCAGGCGACAGCACTTTCTCATTTGAATTGTTTATTGACGACAAGGCAGTCGGCAAAAGTCCTGTGTTTGACAAGGAAGATGCTTGCAAGAGAGGTGTAAAGGCTGTTAAGAAGAACAGCAGAATGAAAGTTCAAAACGCACTTGCAAACGATGAGGAAAAGACAAACCCTAAATATCTTGTTGAGCAAGACGGCGACAAAGTTAAATATACATTATTTCTTCAAACAGGCGCAGTTGCCCTTGAGGGAAGCGCTGACAGTGCAGAAGAAGTTCTTGATATTATTGAAAAAATCGGCAACAATGCAAACGCCGCTCCTATGGCAATGGCTGAAGTTGTTTTGAGCGAAAACGAGCAAAAGCAGATTAGAATTGACAAGCTCAAGGCACTTCAAGATGCAGGCAAAGACCCGTTTGAAATTACGCTTGCAACTCAAACTCACCATTCAGACGAAATCAAGGCAAACTTTGACGAACTTGAGGAAAAGGATGTTACTATCGCCGGCAGAATTATGACTTGGCGTGATATGGGTAAAGCTAATTTTATCGACATTCAGGACAGAAACGGCAGAATTCAGGCTTATGTAAGAATGAATGATGTAGGCGAAGATGTTTTCAAAGAATTTAAAACTTGGGACCTCGGCGATATTGTTGAAATTACAGGCTTTGTGTTTAAAACAAAGACGGGCGAAATTTCGGTTCACGCAAAGCAAATCAGGCTTCTTTCAAAGTCGCTTCTTCCGCTTCCTGAAAAGTTCCACGGTCTTACCGATACCGACACCCGTTACAGAAAGCGTTACCTTGATATGATTATGAACCCTGATGTTAAGGATACTTTCATCAAGCGTTCAAAGATTATCACTTCAATTCGTAACTTCCTTGACAGCAAGGGCTTTATTGAGGTTGAAACTCCTATCCTCAACACAATTCCGGGCGGTGCGGCTGCAAGACCGTTTATCACCCACCATAACACACTTGATATGGATATGTATCTTCGTATCGCAACCGAGCTTTACTTAAAGCGTCTTATCGTGGGCGGTATGGAGCGTGTATATGAAATCGGCAGAAACTTCAGAAACGAGGGTATGGATGTTCGCCACAACCCAGAGTTTACCTGTATTGAGCTTTACCAGGCATTTACCGATTATCACGGTATGATGGATATTGCAGAAGACCTTATCCGCAATGCCACAAATGAAGTTTGCGACAGCCTTCATATTGTATTTAACGGCACTGAAATTGACCTTGAAACTCCGTTTGCAAGGCTTACAATGGTTGAAGCTGTTAAGAAGTACAGCGGTGTCGACTTTGCCGAGTTTATGAGCGACAACGAAAAGGCTATTGAAGTTGCCAAGGAAAAGGGCATTGAGATTGAAAACGGCAAGGCTACATGGGGCGATATTCTCAATTCGTTCTTTGAAGAATATGTTGAAGCAAATCTTACTCAGCCAACCTTTATTATGGACTACCCGGTTGAGATTAGTCCGCTTACTAAGAGGAAGCCTGACTGCCCTGTTCTTACCGAGCGTTTTGAACTTTTCATTATGGGCGGCGAGTACGGCAATGCTTATTCCGAGCTTAACGACCCGATTGACCAGATGTCACGCTTTGAAGCACAGATGAAACTCCGTGAAGCAGGTGATGACGAGGCTAATATGATTGACCACGACTTTGTTACCGCACTTGAGTACGGTATGCCTCCTACGGGCGGTCTTGGTATCGGTATCGACCGTCTTGTAATGCTTCTCACCGATAGCTATTCTATCCGTGATGTATTACTTTTCCCGACAATGAAACCGATTAACGAATAATTTCATATTTACAATCAGTGGGCAATTCCAATCGGAGTTGCCCATTTTTAAAACAAACAGAAATACAAATCGGAATTTTGCTTTCGATGACCAGAATGAAAATCGTTACCGTTGCGCCTGTTTTCACAAGCGTTGCGTGACATAAAAAGAATTCTATTTTAATATCAAAGTATCAAAAACAAAGGAGGTTCTTTTTATGTTGAAGGAATTAAAGAAAAACAAAATGAGTGTTGTTGCAACTGGAATTTTATTTGGTGTTATGGGGGTATTAATTATTCCTATGATAGCAGTAATTATAAAAATATCGAATGCATTATCCCAAAAACATCCTAGAATATACAAGTATAGTATGATTGCTTTTATCGGTATGTTATTGGCAATTAGCCTATTTTGCGTTGTTATTAAACATCAGATGAGTTTTCTTGTAATAGTTGCTTGTTTAGCAATAACATTATGCGACACTATTAAAAACAGATAATAAATGGAGTACAACTATGGAAATATCAGATTTGATTAAATCAGCCAGAATTGAAAAGGGCTTAACCCAACAACAACTGGCTGATGTTGTCTTTGTTACGCGACAGACAATTTCGAAATGGGAATTGGGAAAAAGTGTTCCTGACCAAGCCTCTCTTATATTGCTATACCAGTATTTGGACATCAAGGATAATGAGAAAAAACAGTTATCAAAGCTTATTTTTAATAAGCAAAATATTATATTAATTTTGATTGCAATCTTATTTTCTCCTATGGTTATTGGAGTACGTTTTATCTGTTGTAAAATTGATAAGATTGAAAATCGAAAAATTAAAGCGGTAATCAAGGTTATTGGCTTTGTTGTATTCTCATCGTATCTAGTATCTTTAAAAGAAAATGTGGCGTATTTGTTAATTGGTATATTTTCTCTGGTGTATTTGTTATATCAATTCTATTTGAGTGGATTGGAAACTAAATGATTTGTGTCAGCAAGTTTAAGGCAAGCGATAATTCATGAAATTCAAGTTTGCAGAACTAATAGAGAAGTAACATATAAAACAATAAATATGGTCAAAAAATCATCGACATCCGACCTACAGCACGTTATAATATAGTTAATCTAATAAGAAAACCAAGTGATCATTGTTACGAAGCTGAATCGTAATGGTGGCCAACTGAGTGAACTCGATGGAACGGAATGGTTATATCCTCCGGGTGCTCCGAGCACCGGACGAGCACCGAAAGGTGCTTTACAGAGATGAAAACAGGTTTTCTTATTTTGACAGGGAGTAACAGAATAGTTAGGAAAACCAAGGATTTCCTTGACTTAGGTTGACTAATCATTGTATGTATTTACAGTGGTATCTCGAACTCCTAAGGGGCAGTTGAGGGTTCGATTCCCACAGGAAACGGTTAATAGAGCAGCAGATGGAGATTAGGGATGATTTTCATTTGCTGTTTTTTGTTTATAGAGATGCGTACCTTGAACAGTTAAAGATAGTTTGGAGTTTTAGTATGAAATGAGAAGGAATTTCATTATGACCTGAGCAGGTCACTGGATGAGATAAGACCATCTTATCACCATGTGGAAAGCTGTCAGCAGACAGTGCCGGAGGCCATTACAGCATTTTTGGAGGCGGAAGATTTTGAAGATTCCATAAGAAATGCAGTCTCACTGGGAGGAGATACCGATACGCTGGCGGCGATTACAGGAAGCATAGCGGAGGCTTTCTTTGGAATACCGGAAGTATTAAAGGCAGAGTGTCGTAACAGGATTGATGTAGAAATGCTTGGTGTAATGGATGCCTTTGACGAAGCGTTGGGGCGAAAAAATCTTTGATTATTTTCGTGCTAAGACACATAATTAAAGTACAAAAGAGATGCTTATAAGGTCGGAACAGAGACCGATAAGTATATAGATTTGTTGCAATCGATTTGTAAAGCATAAGCTGAACGAAGCGGTAATGAAGTTATCTTCATTACCGCTTTTTTCTGAGAAAAGTTTGGTAAAAGGTTTGGTTTTTCTTAACTTAAGTTTGCTATACAAAGGACAAAACGACAGTTATAATAAATTTACAAAAAACTATGCTGGGAATGATGATATGACAAAAAAAGAGAAGGAAATTTATCCGCGCTCCAGAAAAGAGATGCTGCGTATCATAAAAACGGCAGAAAAAGAGGGGCATTTGCCGGAAACGGCACTTGAGGAGTTCACGATACATCCGTTTTCCATGCCCGCGCTGTGGGATTGCCGTGAGTATATTTGGGGGATAGGGCAGAAAAATATAACTATGTGCGTCTGCTTGCGGATGAGGGAAACTGCATGGTGCAGATGCTTTCCATATATCAGCAGGAAAAGTGGGAGGATGATTTCACCAACCTGATCATGGAGCTTGCGAACGAGGTTGGAATGCGTTTTCCTGACTACCTGAAATCTCCGGCAGAGTATTTTGAGGAGCTGACGGCGACGGAGAAGGCGGTGCTAAGGCTGATGGCGCAGGGAATGAGCAATGATGAGATTGCTAACAAGATGGGTAAAAAGACGGGAACCGTGAAGTTTCACAGCAATAATATTTTCCGCAAGCTTCAGGTGCAGAACAGGCAGCAGGCGGTCAACCGCGGGAGAGAGATTAATCTGCTGTAGAGAATGGAGGGATTGGGTTTGAAAAAAGTGTGGATAGGGCTTTCGATAGTCTGTGTTTTGGTTGGCATTTTTGGAACGGTTGAGGATGTGATGTCGGGCACTCCGTTTGAGGAGGCGGCGGTAATCCTGTTCGTATTTGTGCTGTTTGCGGCACTTTTTGCATGGCTTGCGTGGCTCTGGAGGCTTCGCTCACCGCTAAAGCGGACGGCAGAGCAGATTGGAGCTGTTGCAGATAAGGCGAAGGAGAACAATGAGGCTTATAAGAAGCTGTCCAAGTCATTAAAACACCGTGCGTGGAAGCATCGCATCATAGGAGCGATTATTGCCGTAGCAGGAATCGCGCTGTGGCCGACAGGAAATTGGAGCACACTCTGGATTGTGATTGGAACGCTGATGCTGATTGCGGGAATTGCCATTTTTATGATGGGCTCCCCGGCAGATTACAATTCCATAACGGACGGATGTAAGATGATCGGTTTTGACAGAAAGCGGGAAATCGAGGAATTCTACGAGGCATTCAAGGAAATGAAGACACCTTTGGGCTCCGCATGGCTTGGGCGCTTCTACAGCTCGCCCTATGATTCGCTGATATTCGGACCGGATGAGAGGGGACAGTTTATCTATTTTTATCTCAATGGGACTGGTGAAGTAGGTTATATAGGCTACTCGTTTTTAAAGAGCTTTATAAAGAAAAGACTGACAGAGCCGATTTATCCGCCTGAGGAGAATTTAGGTGAGGACACGGCGGGGCATCTGTGCTACCACACGGACATATTCTTTTTCCAGGACTGGTTAAAGGAGAGCATCGAGCAGTATGCGAGGACGGGACAGCCGTTGCCGTATGAGGCTTCAAGCCCTTCGGATGTCTACACCTTTACGGAGGATTTCAAGCTTACGGGACAGCATTTTGAGGTGCAGGATGCAAATCAAAATACGGTTTACATAGTGGACGGAACAGTACCGCTCATCACTCTGCGTATTTTTGACACGGAGCAGAACGAGATTTTCAGGATGACAAAGGAAATCGGGCACGCGCTTGCCACATACAGCTTCTTTTATAAGGGTGAGCTTTACGGAGTGTTGGAAAAGCAGTTCACGTTTGTGCGCGATAAGTTTGCGATGGAGACAAAGGACGGAAGGCTCGAGCTTATCGAGTATGCGGGCACGATAGGTCATAATTTCAGGGTTATGCTGGACGGGCGGCTGATTGGCGCAATCATGGACAACATGGACATCACC
>OIYY01001303.1_pt1 | contig 13489 bp, 10 predicted proteins | sample 1588341 | NCBI WGS metagenome assembly OIYY01 (sample SAMN03283287) | human gut metagenome | biome: human-associated habitat; material: feces | host: Homo sapiens | place: Peru | collected 2012
AATAGCTGCAGAAATAATAAATTCAGGTTGTAAAATGAAACCCAAAAGGGAAAATGGAGAATATATAATAGATATTGATATTAATGTGGAATGCAATGTAACCGAACTTGGCGAAAATTTAAGTACAAAAGATAATTTAGAAAAAATAAAAAAAGATATAAATAATGAAATAAAATCAAAAGTTAGTAAATTTATTTACAATACTCAAAATGTTTATGAATCTGATGTTATAGGATTAGAAAATGTATTTTACAAGCATCTAAATAAGGAATATAAATTAATACAAAATGATTTTAATGAAAAATATTTTCAAAAAATAAAAACAAATGTAAATGTTAGTACAAAACTTCCAGATGAAGGAGGAATAGTAAAGCAATGGTAGATGAAAATAATACAGAAAAAATATATAGTACTGGATTTGCAAGTTTAATAGCAAATCTTATATCTGCTGCCTTTTTTGGAATTGGTACATACAAAATATTTGCTGAGTGTAATAACGATGCTTACATCGCTGCAATAATTGGAATAATAGCTTCTATATTGCCACTTACCATGCTTATATTTATAAACAAGAATTCAAAGGGACTAGATATAATTGATTTAAATATTAATTTGCTTGGAAAGTTTTTTGGAAATATATTAAATATAGTATTAAATGTTACATACTTTTTTATAACTGTAGTGATATTTTATAATATAACAGAATTTTTATCTATATATTATTTACCAGACACATCTATAATTTATATTCAACTTATATTATTAGTAGTTATAACATTTGCTTCTGGTAAAAATATGGTTGTGATAAGTAAAATAAGCCAATTAGTTTTTATAATAAATATGATATTCTTTTTAACATGTCAGTTAGGAATATTTAAGGAATTTAATTTAGAAAGAATATATCCTGTAATGCAAAATGGAATAAATCCAGTTGTAAAGGGAAGTCTTATGTATTTTTTACTAGCTGCATTCCCAATATTTTTAGTAACAATAATACCATCATATAAGTTAGAATATGATAAAAATAGTACAAAAAAAATATCAATATTTTATTTTTTAGCTCATTTGGTTTTATTAGTAATCATATTTACTACAATACTAACATTAGGAAAAGAATTGATACTTATATATAGATATCCAGAATATTATGGACTTAAAACATTTTCTTTATTTAAAATATTAGAAAGGTTGGAAAATACCTTAAGTTTACAATTTATTTTTACGATGTTTATATTTATTGTTATGTGCTTTAAATTTATAACAATTAGTGTAGGAAAAATTGTAAAATTAAAAAATATAGATAAAATTTTTCCATATGTACTTTCAATATTGTTAGTGATTCTCGTAAATAAATTTTTTGAAAACTTAAACCAATCAAGAAGTATAGCTTTAGATAGTTTCGACAAAATAGCAGGTGCAGGAATATTAATTCCGATGTTAATTACTACGGTAAAAATACTAATTGATAAGCAGGTAGAAAAGTCAAAAAAAACTAAATAATTTATTGTGTAATGAAAGGTTGTACCAAAGTTAAAAAATGGTACGACTTTTTTTTATCTTTTTCTTGACATTGGATTTTTACTAATATATAATTCTATAGTATAGGAGGGTTGAGAAAATGCAAAGATTACAACTTAATCCTGAAGAAAAAATATCAAGGAAAGAATATTTAAAAAGAAAGAAAAAGCAACAAAAAAAAATAAACGAGTTTAACAAATCAAGAATAATTATTGGAACATGTATGGTCCTTTTAGGAATCTATGTATGTGTACAATTTTATATATATAATAGAACTAATAATTTTAAATATGTAGAGGGAGAAAACGTAGATAAACAAGATGTGTATAACATGTATTACGTAACAGACGGCTATACTTATGATCCCGTTTACTCTTTAAGTCAAATTAGTTCAAATGGTTTTAATGATACATCCTTATACCAAAATGTTGGTATAACAGGAATATATTCAACAAATGATTACATATATGGTTTAAAAGAAAATGGACTTTATAGAATAAAAAAAGATACTAAAGAATTAGAAAATGTTATCGAAAAAGATGTTGAAAAGTATACTATTTATAAAGAAGAAATTTATGTTATATGTGGTGAAAACCAAGAATTAAAGAGATTTAATCCAGATACAAAAGAATTAGAGGATTTAAATCAAAATAGTATAGTAGAAATTTTAGTAGATGATGACTACATTTTTGCTGTAAAGGATCTAAAAACTAAAAAGGTTTTATTAAGGATAAATAAAGATGGAAATGACTTAAAAGAACTTGTTAATGATCAAAATGTATCTTATATCATACAAGATATGAATAGCATATATTACGTAAATAAAGCTGATGAAGATAAGATATATACTGTGAGCAAAGAGGGAACAGATAATGAAAAATTAGCTGATATATGTAGTAATTCTGATAGTGGCGATTTGAAAGAGATTGATGGTTCAAAATATATGGTAGTAAATATGGGATATTTATACTATATAAATTCTAAAGAAAATGATAATTTATGGAAATTAAATTTAGCAACTAAAGATAATAGCAAAGAAATTTCCGTTCCAGTTGAAATTTTACAAAATGTAGATGGAACACTTTTCTATAAAATGAAAAACGAAATGGGAGTATATTTATATAATTTGGAATCTAAATTTATGTCTCAAGTTACAAAAAGAAAAGTAAAAGAATTTCGTGTTGGTGAAAAAATAGCAGAAGAAGATATAAAATATGATGGAAATATTTTAAAGAATTAACTTGGAGGTAACCATGGAAAGAGTCAGAGTCATATATAGTAAATCAAAAAGCGCTATATTTTTAGATAGTAAGGATTTAGTTTGTGTATTTGAAAATTCATTAAAAAGAGCAGGAGTTCAGATTGGATATAAGGACGGTAAGCCAGATTTTATTTTGGCTTGTCCTTTACCAGTCGGAATTGAGAGCGTAAATGAATTTATTGATATTGTAATTAGTGAGAAATTGCCAATATCATTTTTCATAAAGGAACTAAATAATAACTTGCCAGCTGGTATAACGTGCCTAGGTGCAGAATACATTGAAGACAATGCCAAAAGTATAGATATGAGTGTAGTAGCATCAGTGTACGTTATAAACTTTGTATATGATAATGATGATAGCATAAAATCAATGACTAAAAAGCAGATAGAAGACTATAAGAAACAAAATATAAAAAAATTAGAAGAATATTTAAATCAAAGAAGTGTAATTATATCAAGAAAAGTGGAAAAAGAGATTGAAAAAATTGATATAAAAAATAACATCAAAGATGTAAATATTTTGATAGATGATTCACTAGAAGTCACTGTTGATACTGGAATTAGAGGAAATGTAAATCCAAACGAAATAATGGATGGATTTGCTGAATATTCTGGAAAAAATATGGAGTTTAATGTAAAGAGAATAAGAATTTTATACAGATAAATGTCGAAATTTGTAGAATAGAAAAAATTGTAAAAAAATTAAACTATTATTGTAAACAAACTATTGACAATATTTTTTTATTATGTGATAATATAATTACTAGTAAGGGAAGGCGGTGTACAATATGCAAATTACAGATGTTAGAGTTAGAAAAGTAACTTCTCAAAACAGAATGAAAGCTATCGCTTCTATAACTATTGATGATGTATTCGTAATACATGATATCAAAGTTATCGAAAGTGATAAAGGTTTATTCATTGCTATGCCTAGTAAAAAAACTCCAAACGGAGATTTCAGAGATATAGCTCATCCAATAAACACTGAAACTAGAGAAATGTTACAACAAAAAATTATCGAAAAGTACAATGAGGCTGAGTAAGTAATAAATAATTAAGATAGTTAAGAGAGCTCGATCATGAGCTCTCTGTTTTATATATATTAGGAGGTGATATTTGTGGCACAAGATATAAAAAAGATAAAGGAAATAATATCAAAAATTCCATTTGAACCAGGAATATACATGATGAAAGATGAAAAAGGAAAGATAATATATGTTGGTAAAGCAATTTCATTAAGAAAAAGAGTTAGACAATATTTCCAAAAGAATAACAAATCTGCTAGAATTGAGAAAATGACTACTTTGGTACATGATATATCCTATATAGTTACCAAAAATGAAGTTGAAGCGTTAGTATTAGAGTGTAATTATATAAAAGAAAATAGACCTAAATTTAATGTAATGCTAAAAGATGATAAGAGCTATCCTTATATTAAAGTAACAATCAAAGATAAATATCCAACAGTTTTTATAACAAGAAGAAAGCTAGAAGATTCTAATTTATATTTTGGACCCTATACAAATATAGGAGCGGTAAGAAACGTTTTAAATATGTTAAAACAAATATTCCCTCTAAAGAGATGTAAGATAAATTTAGAAAAAAATAAAAATAGAAACGGATGCCTTTATTATCATATTGGCAGATGTGTTGGACCTTGTATGGGAAATGTTAATTTAGAAGAGTATAGAAAGATGATAGATCAAGTTGTTCTATTTTTACAAGGAAAAACAGCTAAAGTAGAAAATATGATAAGAGAAGAAATAGATGAATGTATTAAAAAATTAGAATTTGAAAAAGCACAAAAACTAAAAGAAAGATTGGATGAAATAAATGTAATAAAATTGAAGCAAAATGTTGATAATTTATCAGAAGTGTCTACAGATATTTTGGGATATGTTAAGAATTTAAATTCACTTTATATACAGATTTTTAAAATAAGAAATCATAGAGTATCATTGCATGATAATCTACAAATAGATGATATAGAAAATGAAAATATAGATGAAATTTTAACTCAAGTTGTTTCTTCTTATTATTTAAACAATAATAATGATATACCAAAAAAAGTGTATGTAAAAATTCCAGAAGAAAATGCAAATTTAATTATGGGAGCTTTTGCAACAAATAATTTAAATACAAATGTCATCGTACCAAAACGTGGTGAAAAATTAGAATTAATAAGAATGGTAGAAAATAACATAAACATAAATTTGGCAGACAAGAAGGAAACAGCTGTAGATGAATTAGCAGAAATTATTGATTTTAAAGAGGGAATAGATTCTATAGAATGTTATGATATTTCCAATTTAAAAAATGATTACATTGTTGGATGTATGATTAGATTTGAAGATAAGAAATTAAATAAGAAAATGTATAGAAAGTTTAGAATAAAATCTACTTTAACTCAAGATGATCCAAAATGTATGTATGAAGTTATAACTAGAAGATTAAAACATAGCGCTGATTGGCCACTTCCAGACTTAATATTAATAGATGGTGGAAAGACACAACTTAAAATGGTAAAAAAAGCTTTTGAAGATTCAAATGAATCATGCAACATATTTGGTATGGTAAAAAATGATAAGCATAGAACCAGAGGACTTATTGATATTTATGGGAATGAATACAATATAAAAGAGAATAAAAAAGTACTAAATTTTTTAACATTTTTGCAGGATGAAGTTCATAGATTTACAATTACTTACCATAGAAGTCTTAGAGATAAAATAAAGTAGTTTATAAAGTGGTACTATAAAAGTTGAAAATAATGTTGAAAAGTGTTATAATGTATCGGTAAAAAGTTTTGTTCAAATTAAATTTAATTGGAGGAATTTAACATGTCAAAAATGAATTTACCAAACAAACTAACACTAATGAGAATCATTTTTGTACCGTTTTTTGTGCTTTTCATGGCACTTCCATTACGGTTTGGTGTGTGGTCTCGCTGGGGGGCACTTATAATTTACATCATGGCTTCTATTACAGATGCTCTGGATGGTCACATAGCAAGAAGTAGAAATATGATAACAAATTTTGGAAAAATCATGGATCCACTTGCTGATAAACTGCTTGTGTCATCTGGATTTGTAATGCTTACGTCAATTGGCGTGATTCCAGGATTCATTACTGCTATAGTCTTGTTTAGAGATTTTACGGTAAGCTCACTGAGAATGTTTGCGGTAAATAAAAAACATGATGTAGCTGCATCTTGGTCTGGAAAAGTGAAAACAGTATTTCAAATGGTAGGAATTGTACTTGGAATATTCTTGGTGGCGTCTCAGAGTGAATACACAAAGATGTTTAATTTCATATATGTTCCGATAGAAGATTTGTTTTCGTTTTACTCAATTGTAAATTTCATAATGAGCATTTGCATAGTAGGAGCGGCGATTACTACAATATGGTCACTTTGGGATTATTTTATGAGATTTAAAAGTGATATAAACGTAGAAGAATGATTTTATATAGGTCGATAATTATATTATCGGCCTACTTTTTTGTGCAATCACTTGACATAAAAACGTAAAAATGATATAATATTTATGTAATGTGATTAAATCCAAATAAACTTTAAATGGAGGAATTATTATGGAAAGAAATTCGATATCAAATATGGTTTTCGTTGGAAAGATGACCAAGCAGGACATCAAGTCCAAATTCGGCATGAGCGAGTACGCATATCGGAACTTTATGGAGTTGAATTTTTCAAGGGAGGAGAGAAGACATCTTTCTTCAGGTATGAGACGTAATCTTATTCGAGAGGGCGGCTACAAGAAAGTCTATGTAGATGTATCGTATCGTTCTAAGTACGGAGAGATCGCTTCTATCGCGGATTTCCTTGGAAAAGGCAACAACAAGGTCTATATGACTGAGGCAGAAGGATATTGCATAAACGAGATGGAACTATCCGAACTTTTCAAAAGAAAAGACGATATCATTGTTATCTGTGGAACCAAGGAAAAAGCAGATTTTCTTAAGAGAAGCGGATTTTCACATGTAAAGGTGTGGGTACCAAAGAGAGAAAAGTCTAAGGTGTGATTCCTTAAATAATGGGCTAGAGTATTCTAGTCCATTATTTTTTGTGTTCATTTTATGAAAATATAACAAAAAAGACTAAAATTTTATGAAATTAATTGACTTTTATAAAATTACTTTGCTATAATAATCTAAGTAAAAGGAGACGATATATAATGTTAAAAGAAATGAATTTACCAAACAAATTAACTTGTTTAAGAATTGTTTTAGTACCAATTTTTGTTATATTAATGTGTTTACCAGATAATCTTGTTGCAGTAAAATATGTTGCATTAGGGATTTATGTGGTAGCATCTATTACAGATTTTCTAGATGGAATGATTTCTAGAAAGAAAGGTTTAGTTACAAACTTTGGAAAAATAATGGATCCACTTGCTGATAAATTATTAGTATCTGCTGGCTTTATTATGCTTACAGGAGCAGGTATTATTCCTGCATGGATAACTTTTATAGTTGTATTTAGAGATTTCTTTGTAAATGCTCTACGTATGTTTGCAGTTGACTCTGGTGAAGATGTATCTGCTGGACTTAGTGGAAAAATAAAAACAATTTTCCAAATGATAGGAATTGTATTAGGCTTAGTTGCTTTTGCCGTTGGATTTGAATATAAAGCATTTGCTGATTTTGTTACTAGTTCATCAATTATGAACTTTGCAGAATTATTTGTAAATGTATTTATGACAGTTTCAATTGCTGCAGCTGCAATTGCTGCAATTTGGTCAATGGTAGACTATATTTTCAAATTTAAAAAATATATTGATGTAACAAAATAAAGTAAAATTTGTAGAATAAATGAGTAGAAGGTAAATTATAAATACCTTCTATTTTTATTGAAATTTTTTAAAATTTATAGTAAAATCATAGTGTTATTTAGGAGATAGTATGGATAGTATAAAAAAGTATAGAAAGTTACCAATGATGGCGGTAGTTTTTTCTATTATAACAATGATGATTTTAGCTTATAATGCAATATTTGGTTTTGATGGCGTAAATCCGATTGATAACTCAAGACTTGCGCAGTTATTGGAAAATAAAGAAACAATTGAAACTGAAATAAAAAATTATACAAGTAATATAGAAGTAAAAGATTTTACAGTTACATCTATTGAGGACGTTTTGATACTAAATGATAAATATTCTGTAGTATACGATAAAGATGGTATTAATGTATATGTAAATGCAAAGAATAAAAAATTATATAAAGTTGATGTAAAAAAATATGAAAGTCTAATTTCAAGTAACCCATTCTCATCTGATGAAACATTAGAAGATTCTTATTATATAGATGAAGATGGTAGTATGTTTTTGATATTTGAAAATTATAGTAATTTACCAAGATGGCTAAAAAATATATTAGAAAATGGCAAAGAACTAGAAAAAAATTATATTATGACTTTTATATCAACAAAAAATTAATGGAGTTTGATAGTATGAATTTAGAACAAACAAGTTTATTTGATACAAATAATGATAAAAAAAATAATAACGAAAATAATAATGAAAGCTTAAAAGAACTAAAAGTGAAATTAGAAAAGTTAAGAAAAGAGATTGAATATCATAATAAAAGGTATTATGAGGATGACGAGCCAGAAATTTCAGATTATGATTATGATAAATTGACTCAAGAGTTAAAAAGAATAGAAAAAGAGCATCCTGAACTTATAACTAAAACATCTCCTACACAAAAAGTAGGCGGTAAAACAAAAAATATATTTTCACAAGTAGAACATAGCACTCAAATGCAAAGTCTTCAAGATGTCTTTTCTTTCGAGGAAATTGAGGAATTTGTTGATAAATTAAATGATGAATATAAAAATTTGAACTATTTAGTTGAAACTAAAATTGATGGACTTTCTATTTCACTTGAGTACAAAAATGGTAAATTTGTAAGAGGATCAACTAGAGGAGACGGCTTCGTTGGGGAAGATGTTACAGAAAATCTAAGATGTATAAAAGATATTCCAATGCAATTAAGTGAAAATATAGACATTGAGGTAAGAGGCGAAGTGTATCTTCCAAGAGAAGAATTTAAAAGGATAAATTTAGAATTAGAAGAAGCAGGAAAGCAGGTACTATCAAATCCAAGAAATGCAGCTGCTGGTACATTAAGACAATTAAATTCTAAATTGGTAGAAAGTAGAAATTTAAGTATATTTGTGTTTACTGTATTAAATAATTCGCCTGAATTTGAAAAAGATAGTGATAGACTTGATTATCTTGAATCTTTAGGATTTAAGGTTATAGAAAAAAGGATAAAGGCTGAAAACAATGAAGAAGTAATTTCAGCAATAAAAAAAATAGGTGAACTAAGAGATAGTTTGGAATATGATATAGATGGTGCTGTTGTAAACGTTGATAATTTAAACGTAAGAGATGAAATTGGAAAAACGGTAAAAGTTCCTAAATGGTCTGTAGCATATAAATATCCGCCTGAGAGAAAAGAAACAAAAATATTAGATATTGTGACTCAAGTTGGACGTACAGGACAAGTGACTCCGATGGCTATATTAAATCCTGTAAGAGTTGCTGGTTCCATAATTTCTAAAACAACACTTCATAATTTTGACTATATAAAAGAAAAAGATATTAGAGTTGGTGATATTGCACTTATAGAAAAGGCCGGTGATGTAATTCCGGAAGTTGTAGATGTAGTGAAGTCTAAAAGAGATGGTACTCAAAAAGAATATGAAATTCCAACAGTGTGTCCAGTATGTTTTGAACCGTTAGATAAAGAAGAAGGTCAAGTGGCACTAAGATGTACAAATAGTGAGTGCCCAGCATGTATATATAGAAGTATTATACATTTTGCTTCAAGAGATGCTATGGATATTTCTGGTCTTGGTGAAAGTATAGTTGATGCTCTATTACAAGCAGGTCTTATAAAGGATATAGCAGATATTTATTATTTAAAATATGAAGATATATTTAAATTAGAAAGATTCAAAGAAAAATCTGCTCAAAATTTGATAGATGCTATTACAGCAACAAAATCTAATACTTTAGATAAATTGATATTTGGTATGGGAATAAGACATATCGGCAAAAAAGCTGCTAAAATTCTTGCAAATAAATATAATGATATATATGAAATAATGGGACTTGAAGTAGAAGAAGTTCAAAGTATTGATGATTTTGGACTTACAATGGCTGAATCACTTGTTCACTTTTTCAAAAAAGATGAAACTAAAAAGTTAATAGAAAAATTTGAAAAAGCAGGAGTGAACTTACAAGGTAGTAAAAAAGAAGTCACATCTTCAGTATTAGAAGGAAAAAATATTGTAGTTACAGGTTCATTTGATTCATATAAAAGGGATGATATAGTAAAATTAATAGAAGAGCATTCTGGCAAATTTGTAAATTCTGTTTCTAAGAAAACAGATTTTGTAATAGCTGGAGAAGATGCAGGTTCTAAACTAAAAAAAGCAAATGATTTAGGAGTAAAAGTGATTAGTTTAGAAGAATTTATTAGTATGATTAGCTAATAAATACTTTAAGGTAGGTAATAAAAAAATGAATCCATTACTAAATTTAAAAAGTGTTATGTTTGATAACATTTTAAATGAACTAGGAAAAAATAATATAAAAATTTCAGAAATAAATGATAGTGCTAAAGCCCATATGATATATGGGCTTACAGTGCGTGGGAAAAATTCATCACTTATATGTTGTGCTAATGTATTTGAAGCTAAAAAAATGGTACAAAATTTAAAATTTTTCTCAGATATTTTGGTTGATTATTTTCCAGCAAAAGAAATACTTTATTATGATATTGATGCAGAAAGTAAAGATATTGAAGCTGAAAGAATATCAGTAATCAATAATATATTTAAAAATAACGATAAAAGAATAATTGTCACAACAATTGATGCTCTAATGACAAAAATACCAAGCTTAGATAATGTAAAAGAAAAATTTGAAATAGAACTTAATTTAAATTCTGATATAACATTTGAAAAACTTGTGGCTGATTTAGCAGATATGGGATACGAAAGATGCGAAAATGTAGAGGGAATGGCACAATTTAGTGTAAAAGGTGGAATTATTGATGTATTTCCAGTTGCAGCACAGTTGCCTGTAAGAATTGAATTCTTTGGAGATGATATTGATAATATTAGAACTTTTGATGTAGAGTCACAAAGAAGTATTGATACACTAAAGAGTGTATGTATACCATATGCTAAGGAAAATGATATTAGTAAAACAAGAATAGATTTTACAATAGAAAATGTAAAAAAATTACTTGAAGATCCAAATACAGATGAAAACCTTATAGATTATTTAAAACAAGATTTAGAAAAATTGGAATCTGGAGAAATAGAAGGAATAATGTATAAGTATTATAATCTTTTATTTGATAGACAAGCTACAATATTTGATTATCTAAAAGATTATAATATATTTATAAATGAACCCGCAAAATGCTTAGAAAAAAGCAATAATTTGTGTTATGAAAATTTAGAATCAATTAAAATATTAAAAGAAAAAGGATATATTTATGAACCATATATTGCAAAATATTTAACTTATGAAGAAGTATTTGAAAGCGTAAACAATAAAGTAGTTCTTCAAAATTTAAATACTAGCATAAATAATGACAAAAGTTTTTATAAAGAATATATTTTGGATTTTAAAGAGCAAATTTTTACTAAAAGTAGTTTTGAAACTTTGATGTTTGATATTGGTAAACATAAGGATTATTTGAAAATTTTAGTTTTACCAACCAAGATTAGAACAGAACAAGTAACAAATTATTTAACTGATAATGGTGTGAATGCTGTTATAGTAAATGATATATTTGAAGTTGATATCAGTGACAAAAACAGGGTATTTGTTTTAAACGGAATTTTATCTGAAGGATATTCATCTGATAATTTAAAGCTATATATATTGGCAGAGCCATTAATAAATACTAAAAGTAAAATAAAAAGGACAAGAAAGTCAGAGTTTATTGGTGAGAAAATTAACAGCTATTATGACTTAGAAGTTGGAGATTATATAGTACATGAAGCACATGGTATAGGTATATATAAAGGAATTGAAACAATAAGTGTACAAGGAATAAGAAAAGATTATATAAAACTTGAATATGACAAGGGAGGTACACTATACATTCCAATTAACCAGTTAGATAGTGTTAAAAAATATGTATGTGATGATAATGAAAAAGTAAAACTTAATTCCTTAAATTCTAAAGAGTGGGAAAAGACCAAAAGAAAAGTTACAGAGCATGTCGAAGAAGTGGCTAAAGAACTTGTAGCACTATATGCTAAACGTGAAAATTCTAAAGGATATGCTTTTGATAAGGATACACAGTGGCAAAAAGAATTTGAAGATTCTTTTGAATATGAACTTACTGCTGACCAAAAACAAGCTGTAAAAGATATTAAAGAGGACATGGAAAGCGATAAAATAATGGATAGACTTCTATGTGGGGATGTTGGATATGGAAAAACCGAGGTGGCATTAAGAGCGGCTTTTAAAGCTGTGATGAGTGGCAAACAAGTTGCATATTTGGTTCCAACTACAGTGCTTTCTTTGCAACAATATCAGACATTTAAATCTAGAATGGAACCATTCGGAATAAAGGTTGAAATGCTTAGTAGATTTAGATCTAAAAAAGAGCAAACTAAAATATTAAAAGAACTTATTGATGGAAAAATAGATGTTGTTGTTGGTACACATAGATTGCTTTCAAAAGATGTATTCTTTAAAGATTTAGGATTTTTGATAATTGATGAGGAACATAGATTTGGGGTAAAGGCTAAAGAATCAATAAAAATATTAAAACAAAACATAGATGTTCTTTCAATGACTGCCACACCAATTCCAAGAACTCTTCATATGTCACTTGTTGGAATAAGAAAAATGAGTACTCTTACAGAGCCTCCATTAGAGAGACTACCAGTACATACATATGTTATGGAATATGATGATATAGTAATAAAAGATGCCATAGAAAAGGAACTTTTGAGAGATGGACAAGTATTTTATATAAGTAATAGGGTAGATAATATAGAAGAAGTTACACAGAAAGTAAGAGAAATGGTACCAAGTGCAAAAGTTGCATTTGCACATGGACAAATGGATTCTGAAGAGATGGAAGAAATAATGTTAAAATTCATGAATCATGAAATTGATATTATTGTTTGCACTACTATATTAGAGACTGGAATAGATATAAAAAATGCCAATACAATAATAATAGAAAATGCAGATAAATTAGGACTTGCTCAACTTTATCAAATAAGAGGAAGAGTAGGCAGATCTAGTAGACTTGCATATGCGTATATTACTTACGAAAAAAATAGACAAATTACCGAAGTATCTGAAAAAAGGTTAAAAGCTATAAAAGACTTTACTGAATTTGGAAGTGGATTTAAAATTGCACTAAGAGATTTAGAAATAAGAGGTGCTGGTAATTTACTTGGAAATAAACAACATGGACATATGGTAAAAGTAGGATATGAAATGTACATGTCATTGTTAGAAAAGGCAGTTGAAAAAGAACAAGGTAAAGATAAATACACAGTAGGAAGAGAAGAATTTTTAAATGAATGTTATAACTGGACACATGAACATGCCGATTTAATTAGAGCTCAATGGGCTAAACTTGGTATTGCTCTTGATTATTCTAAAGAAAGATTTACTCTTGATGAGGGTATGCAAGAAGCT
>OIYY01001307.1_pt1 | contig 13459 bp, 9 predicted proteins | sample 1588341 | NCBI WGS metagenome assembly OIYY01 (sample SAMN03283287) | human gut metagenome | biome: human-associated habitat; material: feces | host: Homo sapiens | place: Peru | collected 2012
TCCTGAATATAAAGGAATGGACTTATTAGAAGCAAGAAAGAAAATAGTTGAAAAACTAGAAAAAATTGGAGCATTAGTAAGAACAGAAGATTACACACATAATGTAGCAAAATGCGAAAGATGCAAAAATACAATAGAACCAAAAATTTCAGAGCAATGGTTTGTAAATATGAAAGAAATGGCTAAAAGAGCAGCAGATAGCGTAAGAAACGGAGAAACAAAATTCGTACCACAAAGATACGAAAAACAATATTTCCATTGGTTAGACAATATACAAGATTGGTGTATATCAAGACAATTATGGTGGGGACACAGAATACCAGCATATTATTGCCAAGAATGTGGACATATAAATGTTGCAAAACACGCACCAGAAAAATGTGAGAAATGTGGAAGCACAAAATTAGCACAAGATGAAGATACACTAGACACATGGTTCAGTTCAGCATTATGGCCATTCTCAACACTTGGTTGGCCAAATACAGAAGCTGAAGACTACAAGGATTTCTATCCAACACAAACATTAGTAACAGGATTTGATATTATAACATTCTGGATATCAAGAATGATGACACAAGGACTTGAACTAACAAATCAAGTACCATTTAAAGATGTACTAGTACATGGAATTGTAAGAGATAATCAAGGTAGAAAAATGTCTAAAACATTAGGAAACGGAGTAGATCCATTAGATGTAATAGATCAATATGGAACAGACAGCTTGAGAATGTCTTTAATATTAGGAACAACACCAGGAAATGATATAAGATATAGTAGTGATAAAGTTGAAGCTGCAAGCAATTTTGCAAACAAACTATGGAATGCATCAAAATTCGTATTAATGCAATTAGAAGATATTGAAGAATTCAAAGAAAATGATATAACAGAATTAGATTTTTCAAAAATGATAGACATAGACAAATGGATAATTTCAAAGTTAAATACATTAGTAAAAGAAGTAACAGAAAATATAGAAAAATATGATCTTGGAGTTGCAGCACAAAAAATATATGACTTTACAAGAAATGATTTTTGCGATTGGTATATAGAAATAGTAAAACCTCGTTTATTCGATAAAGAAAATGAATCAAGATACACAGTACAATTCATATTAAACTATGTACTATGCACAAGTTTGAAATTATTACACCCATTCATGCCATTTATAACAGAAGAAATATATTCAAACTTAAAACATGAAAGTGGAATGCTTATTGATTCTGCTTGGCCAACAGATAGCTATAACTTTGAAATGGAACAAAAAACAGTTTCTGATGCCTTAGAAATAATTAAAAATATTAGAAATTTAAGAGCAGAAAATGACATACCAAATTCTAAGAAATTAGATATTCAAATACATATAAATAATCAAGATATTTTAAACATTGTAAAAAAATCTGAAGGATTTATAGTAAAAATGGCAGGTATTGAAAAATTAGAATATATAAATTCTGAAAATGAAAAAGTAGAAGGTAGCATTCTTATAAAAATAGATAATTTAGAAGTGTATGTAGACATTTCAAATACTGTTGACAAAGAAGCTAAAGTAAAAAAATTACAAGATGAAAAGAAAAAAGCAGAAGCTGAATTAAAAAGAGCAGAAGGAATGCTTTCAAATGAAGCATTTGTTGCTAAAGCACCAGAAGCTTTAATAGCTAAAGAAAAAGAAAAGAAAATAAAGTATGAAGAATTACTAGAAAAAATAAATAAAGAACTTTCAGACTTAATATAATGTTTATTAGTTGGTGGATATTATGAAAGAAAATAACGAAAATGGTAATATAGTAAAAAAAGTTAGTGTAATTAGTGTCTTAACAAATTTATTTTTACTATGTATAAAATTAATGGTTAGCATTATGTCGAAGAGTCAGGCAATGTTAGCAGATTCTTTAAATAGTGCAGGGGATATTGTAGCTTCGATAGTATCTTACATTGGAGCTAAGATATCGTCTAAACCACAAGATTTAGATCATCCTCACGGACATGGAAAAGCAGAATATATTTTTTCAGCTGTAATAAGTTTGTGTATGATTGTGGCATCACTGAGCATGATAGTAAGTTCTATAAGTAGTATTATTTATAGAGAAAGTCTTGAGTTTTCATATAAACTAATTGTAATATGTCTAATTACTATAGTTACTAAATTTATTTTGTTTTTATATACAAAACATCAATTAAAAAAGAAAAATAGTATTCTTATAAAAGCAAATAATGAGGATCATAGAAATGATATATTTGTAACACTTGGCACACTTTTGGGTATTTGCTGTAGTGCTTTGGGATTTTACTATGCTGATGGTATAATAGGAATTTTGATTTCTATTTGGATAATGTATGTTGGAGTAAAATTATTCTTATCTGCATACAAAATCTTAATGGATACTAGTTTAGATCAAGAAAAATTAAATGATATCATTGCTTTTATCGAAAAAGATGATGACATTTTACATGTTGATAGTATAGTTTCTAAGCCTATAGGAGAAAATTATATTATAATAGTAAAATTATCAATGGATGGGATGCTTACTTTAGATTATGTACATAAAGTAATAGGAAAAATAAAAAACGAAATTGTTAATAATTACGATTTCATTTCTGATGTAATAATTCATGCAAATCCTCATTGATATATTGTAAATTTTTATTTTAATATGTTATACTAAAGATTAAGAAAAGGGGTTTTGTGATATGCAAAATGATTCAAAAAGAAAGTACATTGTACTAGGAGTTATAATTGTTGTAATTCTTATTTCCATCGCTGGAATCATTATTTCAGTAGTTGGTGGCAAAGATAAAAACAACTCATCAAATAATTCTGATATTGTACAAAATGATGATGTTGTAATTGAAGATGCTGTTGGTGATTTAAGTTTAGAAGTATTAAATTCTACAGATGAAGGAAGAGATCTATCTTCAGAAATAAAGGCACTTAATGCTACATATCCTGATGCTACTGGTTGGCTTAAAGTACCAGGAACTGTAATAGATTATCCGGTTTTCCATAGTAGTGATAATGATAGATATTTAAGACATGATAGAGATAATAATTCTGCTATGTGGGGAGAGCTTTTCTTGGATTATAGATGTGATATAAAGCAAATTGGAAAAGCTGCTAATCTTATAATATATGGTCATAATTCTGAAACAAATGATAATTTTACACCACTTGTAAATTATAAAAGAGAAGATTTCTTTAATGCACATAAACAAATAGAGTATTCTACAGTAGATGGAAATCATACATGGGAGATATTTTCAGTATATGTAACTGATGTTAATGATTTTTATATTAAAACAGTATTTCTTACTGATGATGAATTTGTAAATTTCTTTAATGACAGAAAAAATAGAAGTATATATAAAACAGATATTAATATTTCTTCATCTGATACAGTATTAACACTTTCAACTTGTGATTATACTAAATCAAATGGAAGATTAGTTATACATGCAAAACTTGTAAAATAATTATTAAAAGAGCCTAAAAAATAGGCTCTTTAATTTTAGGGGGAAAAAATGAATTTAGAAAAATGTGATTTATGCCCACATATGTGCGGAGTAAATAGATTAAATGGTGAATTTGGAGTATGCCATGGAACTAAAAATCCAATAGTTGCATTAGCTTCAGTACATGATTATGAAGAACCTTGCATTAGTGCTAGTCAAGGTTCCGGTACAGTATTTTTTTCTAGATGTAATCTTAGATGTAAATTTTGTCAAAACTATAAAATAAGCACAGCTAGCAAGGGAAAAGAAGTAAGTATAGAGGAACTATCAGATATCTTTTTAAAACAACAAGAAAAAGGTGTGCATAATTTAAATCTTGTAAGTCCAACAATTTATGCTAAGCAGATAAAAGAAGCTTTAATACTGGCTAAAAGTAGAGGACTTAAAATACCAGTCATATATAATTCAAGTGGATATGAAAGAGTCGAAGTTATAAGGGAATTAAATGGTATTATTGACGTCTATTTGCCCGATTTTAAGTATTTTGATAATGCAGTAGCATTGAAGTATTCCAGGATAAAAAATTACTTTAATTATGCCAGTGAAGCAATTAAGGAGATGTACAAGCAAGTTGGAGCACCAAAACTTGATAAAAATGGAGTAATAAGAAAAGGTTTAATAATAAGACATTTAATTTTGCCAAATAATTTTGTAGATTCTATTAATGTATTAGAATGGATAAAAAATAATATTGGTACAGATGTGTATGTAAGCATTATGGCCCAATATTTCCCAGCATATAAGGCAAAAGAAGATGAAACTATAAATAGAAAAATAACAAGTGATGAACTTGAAATAGTTCATGAAAAATTAGAAGAATTAGGACTTATTAATGGTTATATACAAGAATTAGGTGAACACGAAGAAGAGTATGTTCCAAATTTTTAAAATAATAAAAAATGTGAATATGTTTATTAATTTTACTAAAAATATATATGTAAGAAGAAATATTACATAAAAATTACAAAAATATTACGTTGCTATAACAATGTCAAAAAAAGTTGAAAATAGTAGTTTTTTTGTAATATAATACACCCGATGGAGGTTATGATATGAAAGTAAAAATTAATAAGAAAAAATTTATTTTAAGTACATTTTTTATTATTGCACTAGCTGCAATAACTTTTACCTTAATTTCTACAACTTCAAGCAAATCAAAATCTGCTAAAGCTTCATCACAAGCCGCAGAAGATTGGTCTGAAAAGCAAAATAACATGACCCTTGCTTTTGAAGGAATAGGACATTATGGTTTCACAACAGCCGGTTCAACAAATTTAAAATTAAAACAACCAACTTCAGGATATGACGTTAAAGCAAACTTTAAAGATGAAGACGGCGATGGTAAAAATGAAGCGCATCTTGCTTATCAAGACTTTAGTATGGATGCAGCATCTATGGGCTATTTATATAATAAGACTATAGAAAATGGACAATATGCATTTATGAATGCAAATTCTACCAGAGCAATGACATCTTTACAATATGTTAGCAGTGAAGCAGTAGATTACGTAAAAGAAACAACTGGTTTTTCTGATATTGATGGGGATTCTTCAATAACAAATATAACTGGTTCAAGATTAAGCTTTACTGGTACTATAAAACATGCAGTTTTGCAAACAGATACAGTTGCAAAATATGAAAATGTTAACGATGCTAGAAAAATTGTTTTAGTATCTCCAAAAGGTAATAAATTCGTATTATCTACAGATGATGCTACTCGTTCTTCAGCACATACATTTGGAACTGTTGAAGTTTCAAAATCAGATATGGCACAAGCATTAAGCGTTCTTGCTGATAAAAGCGGTGTATTAGAAAATGCTGGTGGAATTTCTAAAACTGATTTTATAAATAAATATCTTAAAGAACAACATGGACATGAAAAAACAAGTTTCGATATTACAGATATTGTAAATCAAGAAGGAGAAGGTTTCTACTATGTAAATTTACCTGCTCTTGATTATAACAACTATTCAGGTTCAAACTCTAGAGATGGTGTATGGAGTATCGTAGCTGTTGAAGAAAGTGAAACAAAATATCCAAACTTAAGATACTTAGCATTAAAAACAGGACAACAAAGTTTAGGTGAAAACAAAGAATTAACAATGTCTGTTCCAAGCATTTTAAGAACTTCAGCAGTTTCTCCTAAAGCTAATATATTAGTAGTAGCAAACGATGGAGATCCTAAAATTGGATCAGATGAATTTTCTATAACATCAACAGCTTCTGATAGTACTACAAAAACTGTAAAATTATACACAGAAAACAGACCTGTTAATGACTTCTTAAATTCTACTTTAGATACATATAGAAAAACAACATTTAAAAATTCATTCGAATTAGATATTGTTGATATGGATGTTTCAGATAAAATATTACCAAAATCAAACTTATCTATAACATCTTCTACAACAGGTGAATCAATTGGATTTAGAGCAATAGGTATTGCAACTGATATTTTAGTTCCTCAAATGAAAATTGAAGCAAGTATTGCTGATATAAATGGAGGAAATTATCTATTAAATGGAGAAAAAGTAAAATGTTCAGTAGATGTATCAGACGTATACAAAGAAGATACAACTGTAGATACAGATATTTTAAGTCATGACGCAGTTATGAGAGTAAAAGTTCCTGACAACACAACTTATGCAGGAAACTTAAGTGTTACTTATTATGACAGAAGTGGAAATACTATTTCTACACCAACAGGTGCAACAATAGTTTATGAACCAACTACAAATGAAGTAGTTTTAACTTATCCAGGTTCTGACTTTAAAGTCGCAAAAGTATCATTTGATGCAACTGTTAATGATGATACACCAGATGGAACTACTTTATACTTAAATCCAAATTTAAATTATCATTTAGTTAGCGCTGCAGATGCTGCATTAACTTCAAAAGCTTATGATGCATATCTTGAAACAAAAGTTGCAACTACAAATATTTCTTCAAGAGTGCCAGGAAAAGTTACAGTAAAATATATTGATAAAAATACAAATCAAGAATTAACTTCAGATGTAGTATCAACTGGAATGATCTCTGATACATACACTGTTGATAAGAAAACATTTGATGGTTATACTTTATTAAATGGTGATGATGTAGCAGATAGTGTTACTTATCAAGAAACAGAACAAACTTTAACTTTATACTATGCAAAAAATACTAGCGTAGTAATTAACCATAAAGATAAAGCAACTGATCAATTATTAGAACCAGCTCAAACAATAGATGGTTATGTTGGAAAAGATTATACATCTTCTAATAAGAGCTTTGATGGCTACACTTATGATGTAGATTCAGCTCCAACAAATGCAAATGGAAAAATGACAGAAGATCAAATAACAGTTACATATTATTATAATAAAAATCCAGAAGGATCAGTTATTACAAAATATGTAGACAAATATACTGGAGCAGAAATAGCAGTTTCAAAATCTGAAACTGGAACACCAGGTGATCCTTATACAACGACTGCTGAAACAGTTGATGGATATGAATTAGTTACTACTCCAGCCAATGCAACAGGAAACTTCAATGATTCTACAATAGAAGTAGTTTATGAATATGCAAAGAAAGTAAAAGTTACAGCAAAATATTATGACAAAATAACAGGACAAGAAATTTCTGAAGAATATGTAGGAAATGGTAAACAAGGGGATCCATATACTACAGACCAAAAGACAATAGATGGTTATACTTTTGAATCTGTAGATGGTGAACCAAATGGAACATTTGAAGATTCAGATGTAATAGTAAAATATTATTATTTGAAAAATGCAAGTGTTACAGCAAAATATTTAGATAAATTTACAAACCAACCTATAGAAACTGAAGAAACAAATACAGGACTTCAAGGAAATCCTTATACAACAACAGCTAAAAATATTAATGGATATAAATTAGTAGCTGTTCCAGATAACGCAACTGGAAATTATGCTTCTGATCCAATCACAGTTACATATTATTACGTAAAAGCAAGTAATGTAATTACTAGATATGTTGATAAAAATAAACAAACTGAAATTGTTCCAGAAATAACACAATCTGGATATCAAGGTGATCAATATACAACTGATAAGAAAGATATCCTAGGATATACATATGATTCAGTAGTTGGTGAAACTGCAGGTACATATGGAGATTCTACAAAAATAATAACTTATTACTATATAAAGAATACTTCAGTTGAAGTAAAATATGTAGATAAAGTTACAGGTGAAGAAATAAGCACAAGAACTGCAATACCAGGATTACCAGGAGATGCTTATGTAACAACACCAAAGACAATAGACGATTATACTTTAGAAAGAACTCCAGATAATGCTAGTGGTACAATGACAGATGAATTAACTACAATTACATATGAATACTTATTAAATGCAAGTGTTACATCTAAGTATGTTGATAAAGAAACTGGAAAAGAATTAGCACCTTCTGAAACTTATAATGGTCAAGAAGGGAAAGATTATGAAACAGAAAACAAAGACATCAAATATTATAAATTGGTTGAAATACCATCTGATGCTTCAGGAAAATACGAAGTAGATCGTACAACAAATCCTTATACTACAACAAAAGAAGTAATATACTACTATATTCCTAAAGTATTTGATTTATCTGTTTCAAAGAAAATATCTAATATAACTATTAATGGAAAATCTCAAGATCTAAATGACGGTAAGATAGAAAAAATCGAAATAGAAGATAAAACAATAAATGATGTTGATGTAAGAGTAGAATATGCTATCGTACTATCAAACATTGGTGAATTAAATGGAAGTGCTAATATAGTTGAAAACATTCCAGATGGTTTTGAATTTGTTGCAGAGGATAATGAAAATTATTGGACAGTAGAAGATGGCAAATTAGTAACAAAAGTTGAAAACATAGATCCAGAACAAGAAATAACTTTAGTAGTTAAATTAAGATGGAAAAATAGTGAAGAAAACTTAGGAAAATTAACTAATGTTGTTAAAATATCAGATACTAAAAACCCAGCTGAATTTAAAGAAATAAATCTTGATAATAATGAAGATTCTTGCGATACAATCGTAGAAATCAAAAAAGGTGCAGTTAGCATGTTACCTTGGATAATATCAGCTATAGTTTTAGTTTCAGGAACTTTAGTTACATTTAGTTATGTATCTAAAAAGAAATCACTACAAAGTAAATAATAGTAAAAACAGAGCTTAGGCTCTGTTTTTCTTAATCTATTGATATTAAATGATACATATGTTAAAATAATCAAAAAGGAAGTTTAGTATGAATAAAATAATAAAGAGTATATTAATAATAATACTAATTGTATTAGTTACAATTTTAATTATGTACGGAGCTCTTAGATTGTATATAAAATATAATTCTATTAAAGTAGTGGATAGAATAAATCAAATTAATATATATGACGAAAATAATAAATATCCTGAAATAAGTAGTATTGAATTGGAAGAAGAAAAAACAAATGATGAAATTAGCTATTTTGGATATAATGCAATAGGTGCAATTTATGTTCCTAAAATAAACATTAGCTATCCAATTTTAGATACATTAAATTCAACAACAATGAAAATTGGAGCTGTTAGAGCATACGGCGCAAATTTAAATGATGTTGGGATAAGTATTCTTGTAAGTCACAATTACATGGATGGAAGTCTTTTTTCTAATATATCAAAACTTACAAATGGAGATAGCATATTTATAACCGATACTTCAGGAAAAAAAGTAGAATATGTAGTATATAGTACTTTTATTACGGATCCAAAAGATACTAGTTATTATAATTTAAATACTGATGGTAAGAGTCAAATTGCTCTTGCAACTTGTACTAATGATTTGAAAAATGAGTTTATTGTACTTGCTAAAGAAAAATAGCCTCACATATGTGAAGCTATTTTTTTATAATTAAATTAAAATCAATATAATAAATATAATTAAAATTCTCCAAGGAAATATTTTTTCTTTCCTCTTCTTATTACTAAAAGCTTGTCATCTAGCGCATCACTTTTTGTAATAGTTGTGTTTTCGTCAGTTATTTTTTTATCGTTTACAGTTATAGAACCTTGTTTTAAGAATTCTCTTGCTTCTCTTTTGCTAGAGCAAATATTGAAGTTTACCAAAATATCAACTAACTTCATTTCTTCTGATAGTTTAAAGTTTGGTACATCTTTTAAACAAGTTAGTATTTCGTCTACTTTAAGAGTAGATAAATTACCACTAAATAAAGCATTAGAGATTTTTACTGCTTTTTCAAATTCTTCTTTTCCATGTAAATCAGTTATGATTTCACGTGCTAAAGTTTTTTGTCCTAATCTTTCTTCAGGATGTTCTTTGTGCTTTGCTACAATTTCCATAATTTCTTCAGGACTTAAGAATGTAAATACTTTAAGATAGTGTTCTACTAAACTATCATCAGTGTTTACAAGATATTGATAAAGTTCATATGAAGATGCTAAATTTTTGTCTAACCATAAAGCATTACCTTCAGATTTTCCAAATTTTTTACCATTTGCATCTAAAATTAATGGCATTGTAAAACCATAAGCCTCTTTACCAGTTTTCTTTCTAATTAAATCAATTCCTGTTGTTAAATTTCCCCATTGGTCAGAGCCTGCAACTTGCATAATACAGTTATTATTTTCAAAAAGATGATAAAAATCATATCCTTGAATAAGTGTATAAGAAAATTCTGCAAAAGTAATACCAGTTTCTAGTCTTCTTTTTATTATATCTTTATCTAACATGTAATTAACATTAATATATTTACCAACATCTCTTAAAAAGTCTATAAAGTCAAATTTAGATATCCAATCATAATTGTTTACAATTGTAGCTTTGCCCTCTAGTACTTTATTTACTTGAGAAGCAATTCCTTCTAAATTTTTATTTAATGTCTCTTTCGATATTATTTCTCTTTCAGCTGTAGGTCTTGGATCACCAATAAGTCCAGTAGCTCCACCTACAAGTAGAGTTGGGTGATGACCAGCCTTTGCTAGTCTTTTTGCAGTTACCAATGAAGAATAATGTCCTAAATGTAAGCTTGCAGCAGTAGGATCAGTTCCCCAGTAAAAAGTTATGGGATCACCATTTAATATCTCTTCTAAATTGCTACCAGCTACGTCTTTTATAAGACCTCTCCAAACTAGTTCATCATATAAGTTCATAAATTACCTCCAAATATTTGTAACATTATATCACATATTTTATATATTTTAAATATTTTTTATTAAATAGGCTAAATTCTTGCAAATGATTAATTCATATAGTAAAATATATTGTGTAAAAATAAGGAAGGTTCTATGGAAGAGAAAAAAAGTTTTTTTAATAGATTTTATCCAGATTATGTTTTTGAAAGTGTTGAAAAAATACCATTTGAAATAATAAAAGATGAGAGAATAAAACTTGTCATATTTGATATGGATAATACTCTAGTTGATAATAAATATACTTATACAAAAGAATTAAAAGAGTGGATGCAAAATTTAAAGGAACATAAAATAAAACTTTTCATTCTAAGTAATTCACCAATGGGAAAAGTAGTAAAAAGAATAGCTGGAGAACTTGGTATGAATTATATATATAATGCAAACAAACCATTTTTGAAGGGCTATAAATCAATTATAGAAAAATCTAAAGTAAAAAAGAAACATATAATGATGATTGGAGATCAACTTTTTACAGATATTTGGGGTGGAAATAGATTTGGTGTAAAAACAATTTTAGTAAGACCTATAGCAAGTACAGAAGCTTTTATAACTAAAATTAAGAGACCATTTGAAAAAATAGTTTTAAAAAAATATTATAAGAAAAAGGGGGAAATTGATTAATGCAGTTTTTACCATATGTGATTATGAGTTTACTTGCTATATTATTTGGTCAAGTAATTGCACATTTAAATAAAAAACTTCCTCCTGTTGTAAGTGAGGAAATAACATATAAAGAATATTTTAGTACTTTTAAAGAAGGGTTTAAATTTGATTTTAAGTACAGTTTGATATTTCTTGCATTATTTAACTTGTTAATTTACTTTAATGGAAATAATGTAACGTCTTATTTATATGCAATAATAATATCTTCACTTGCAATAGTAGTATCTGTAGATATAAGATTTCAATTGATTCCAGATGAGTGTCATTTTATTATATTAGTGCCAGGTATAATAAACTTTATTTTAAATATAGGAAATTGGTGGAGCTACCTTTTGGGAGCTTTAGTTGGAGGATTAATTTTTTGGATACTTAATCTTCTTGCACTTCTTATATTAAAAAAAGAAGGTATGGGATTTGGTGACGTGAAGTTAATGGCTGCTTTAGGATTTATGTTTGGATTAAAAAACATCCTAGTCATTGCTTTAGTTGCTTTTTTTGTTGGTGCTATAGTAGGAGTAGTAATTCTTATTGTAAAAAGAAAAGAGGGTAATGCTTACATGGCTTTCGGGCCATTTATTGCATTAGGAGCAGTGGTTCTTATGTTCGTACCAGCAGATTATATAATAGATTTATATATTATATTTTGCAGTAATCTTGGAACAAAAATTACCGATATGATATTTTATTTTGCAAAATAGTTTTATGGGGAGATTTATATGAAAAAGGGATTTTGGCTAAAGTTATTTTTGATAGTTTTTATAATAGCTGTTATAGTTGCGGTTACTTTTGCTGTTGATTTTAATTTGATTGTTAGGGGAGCAAATCCAAAGTTTTGTATAAAGACTATAGAACATGATCAAAATGCGACAGAGTATACAGGTGTATTATATAAAATTATAAAATATAATTTAGACGATGGTAGCCAAAAATATAAGATTGGAACTTGGCTTCTAAAATATAATGAAAATTTTTTAGAACAATTTAAAGAAAAAATTGACATACAAGGATATATTAAAGAGGTAAATAATAATAGTGGTATATGTGTAGTGTATATAGAAAGAAATGGGTTATCAACTAAAAAATTTAAGTATGATAAAGCATATGTTGCAGTTTCAAAAGAAACAGTAATAAAGGATTTAAATACTGATGAAACTTTAAAAAAATCAGACTTAAAAGTTGGGCAACTTGTGAATGTAACTTTTGCTGGTGATGTTCAGGAAATATATCCTGTAAGGGGAACAGCAGGAAGTTTAAAAATAGTAGAAAATGTGGAAAATGGAGAGGATTTAAATGAATAAATTAGAACTTTTGGCTCCGGCAGGAAATTTGGAAAAAGCTAAAATAGCATTTAAATATGGTGCCGATGCGGTATATGCTGGTACTGCAAAACTTTCACTAAGATCAAGATCAGATCTAGATAGTGATAGTTTAAAAGAAACTATAGAATATGCCCATAGCATAGGAAAAAAAGTATATGTAGCTTTAAATATTTATGCAAATGATACAGACTATAAAGAAATCGAAGAAGAAATACTTAAACTTAAAGAAGAAAAAGCAGACGCAATTATTGCAAGTGATGTGGGTATTATTGAAACTATAAAAAGATTAGCTCCTGACATGGAAATACATATCAGTACACAAGCTAATACTGTAAGCTTGCATGCTGCAAATTTTTGGTATAAATATGGTGCTAAAAGAGTTGTCATATCAAGAGAACTTAGTCGTGAGAGAATAAAATACATTATGGAAAATAAGCCTAAAGATTTAGAAGTAGAAATGTTTGTGCATGGTGCTATATGTTATGCATATTCTGGAAGATGCTACCTTAGTAAATATTTAACTGGAAGATGTGCTAATCAAGGTGATTGCGCTCAACCATGTAGATGGCAATATAATATAACTGCAAGTGAAGTAAATAATCCTGAAAGTAAGATAAATATTGATTATGATGAAAAAGGAACATATCTTTTTTCATCTAAAGATATGTGTTTGATAAATCAAATTCCTGCTTTAGAAGAAATGGGAGTGGAAAGTCTAAAGATTGAAGGAAGACTTAAGACAGAATATTATTTAGCTACTGTTGTTAG
>OIYY01001308.1_pt1 | contig 13458 bp, 8 predicted proteins | sample 1588341 | NCBI WGS metagenome assembly OIYY01 (sample SAMN03283287) | human gut metagenome | biome: human-associated habitat; material: feces | host: Homo sapiens | place: Peru | collected 2012
GCGGGTCCGGTACACTCCCGTACACAGCCGTGGGCGGCACAATGATGCTGTCTGCGCTGGCATATAGTTTTATCCACCGCAAGCGCAGACAAGAAGGGAGGGCGGATGACTAAACTGCACTTCCCTGCTGGATGGCCGGAGCTTGTACCCCGTCCGCCCAGCGCAAAGTTTACGCACTAGTCCGAACATAAACCACACCCCTACCCCCCTTGCACAAAATGCAGGGGGCGGCAAGGGGCAGAAAAAAGAAAGGGGCTTTTTCCATGAAAAAAGCAATGAAAAAACTCATGGCTGCGTTGCTGGCAGTTGCTATGGTTTGCGCCATGGCGATCCCGGCGTTTGCAGATGGCAGCAGCTCTACCAGCACTGCTCCTGTTACCACCCTGTACACGATCGCCGCACCTCATAACGGTCATACCTACGAGATCTACCAGATCTTTACCGGTGATTATGATGCACTCCAACCGTCCATGCTCACCAACATCAAGTGGGGCAAAAACGGCACTGGTAAGGCTGGTGATGCTGTTGAGCAGAATGTTCTGGACGCACTTTCCAAGGTTGCTTCCTACACAAGCGACAGTGATAAGCTTGACGTTATCGATAAATATGTCACTCTGACCGATCCTGTAGAGACCATTAGAAACGGTGGTTCTGTTGAAGTTGTTGGCGGCTATTACTTGATCAAGGACCAGGATGGTTCTGTGCCTTCCTCTGAGACTTATACCCCTTACATTGTTTCCGTTGTTGGCAATGTTACCATCGAGCCGAAGAGCAATGAGGTTCCTAAATTTACCAAAAAGCTGAAGGACACCAACGATACTACCGGCGTTATTACCGGCTGGCAGGATTCTGCCGACTATGATATCGACGATAAAATCCCCTTCCGCCTGCAGGGCACTGTTTCCAAGGACTTTGATTCCTATAAGACGTATTACTACGCTTTCCACGATGTGGAAGAAACGGGTCTGACCTTTGACCCCAGCTCTGTGAAAGTTTTTGTTGGCGATGAAGAGACCGGTACTAAGATTGATGCTAGCAAATATACTGTCGTTACCAGCCCGGCCGATGGCTGCACATTTGAGATCGTGTTTGATGATCTGAAAAATATTCCCATTGTTACTGCTAAATCTATCATTACCGTTACCTACGAGTCCACGCTGAACGGGAACGCTGTTCTGGGCGCACAGGGCAACGTCAACACGGCAAAGCTGGAGTACTCCAACAACCCGCGCGGTGACGGCACGGGCACAACTCCTTGGGATAACGTCATCGTCTTTACCTACAAGGTGGTCGTGAATAAGGTCGATCAGGACAATAATCCTCTGGTAGGTGCACAGTTCACTCTGACCAAAAAGACCAAGAACGGCACGGATGTTGTCAAGACTATGACCATCGACTCTAGCGAAACTCAGTTTACGCTGTCCGGTCTGGATGACGGCGAGTACACGCTGACCGAGACTGTAACCCCCGCCCACTACAACACCATCAGCCCCATCACCTTTACTGTCAACGCTGATCATACTATCACTTGGGAAACCGAGCGTCGTGAAGACATCCTGACCTCTTTGAGCGGCAACACGGCGAGCGGTGAGATCACCTTTACTCCTAACACAGCCGATGGCACTCTGACTACGAATGTCGTCAATAAGATCGGCACTACCCTGCCCGGCACCGGCGGCATCGGCACCACCATCTTCTATGTGATCGGCGGCGGTCTGATGGCTGCAGCAGCCATCCTGCTCATCACCAAAAAGCGCATGAACAGCGATAAGTGATCCGGTTATAACAACAGGGAGTAACCCATGAAAAAGCACCTATCTACAATACTGCTGGTTCTGCTCTTTTTCGTGGGACTCTCCGTGGTGTTATATCCCACTGTGTCCGACTGGTGGAACCAGCGGCACGCCTCCCGCGCCATTGCCGGCTATGACGAGACCGCCCAGAGCCTGACGCCGGAGAACACCGACGCCTGTTTTGCCGCCGCGGACGACTACAATGCCCGCCTGGCCGCCGACCCCGATGCCTTCTACGACCCGGAAAAGATCGCCGGGTATGAGGACACGCTCAATATCTCCGGCACCGGCATTATGGGCTACATCACAATTGATAAAATCAACGTACAGCTGCCGATTTATCACGGAACATCGGACAGCGTGCTGCAGGTCGGCGTCGGCCATCTCGAGGGCACGAGCCTGCCGGTGGGCGGCGCGTCCACACACTGCGTACTGTCGGCCCATCGCGGCCTGCCCAGTGCGGTGCTGTTCACGAACCTTGATCGGCTCGAGGCAGGGGACACCTTCACCGTCACGGTGCTGGACCGCCTGTTGACCTACGAGGTAGACCAGATTTCCATCGTCCTGCCGGAGCAGGTCCAGGACCTGCTCATCACCGACGGCCAGGATTACATGACCCTGATGACCTGCACGCCGTATGGCGTCAACACGCACCGTCTGCTGGTTTCGGCCACACGTTCCGCCATTCCAGATGAGATTCCCGCCGAAAACGACGCGGTGAAGGACGCTCGTACGATCGGTATGATCGCAGGTGTTGCGACTCTCGTGTTGGGTATGCCGTTGGTTTGGTTGCGACGCAAGCCGTGGCATATTCGCAGGCATGCTGCTTGGTGGCCGAAGCGCGGCTGACGCGGCTACTGCATGACGGCGTGTCTGACATGCAATTTGAATATAAAAAATGTGGTTGGCGAACAGAACATGCGTGATTGCCATTATTGACTAATGGTTACGAAAGTGTGAAGAAGCGTCATTGCAGTGATTATCCCATCGTTTCTTCGCGATAACGTCGGGTGCTCTTCGTGGGTGACTTGTGTTGCGATTCAGTAATTGCCATCGATTGTGCGATACCCGACTTTCCCGCACTTAGGGTGTACGCATGGCAGTCCCTTTTCCTCTAGCTTCCAGAGTTGAAGCACTGTCAGGATTTTCCGGGCACGTAGAAGATGTTGCGAATCCTGGCATGAAGAGAGGTTACGCGTCGTAAGACGCGTGATTGCACAGGATTTAAGGGGATGCTCATGAGGCATGCACATGAATATGAGGCGAAGCCCAGGGGAGGACTTGCAAAACGTATAGTGGCTGTGCTCGCATCGGTCGCCATGCTGGGCGGCATGGGTTATGCCACCACCTCCGCCGCGCTTGCGGAAGATACGCCGACCACAGTGGAAACCACCACGGACCAGAGCGTGACCACTGCTAACGAAACGACCGGTGACGGTAACGCCACGGATAACGCGGGCACTGACAATGCGGGCGATACTTCCGTCGACCCTACGGGCACTGAATCCGATACCAACACTGGTACGGATACCGGCGTAAACACGGCGAATGCGGCGAATGCCGGAGATGCTACATCTTCGGATACGAACTCGCAGACTGATACTACTTCGCAGCCCTATCCGCAAACTGTCAACGCCGAGCAAAATAGCCCTTCCGTAGTGGCGGATGTCACTGATTCCAACTGTATTTACGCTGGAACGAATGCTTTGCAGCGCGTGTGCTGGCTTGATATGTCCAAGTTCAACTCAGAAACCGCCAAAAAACGCGACGGCCAAAAAATGGCCGTGAATCTCGGCGGTGGCCTGACCATGTCATTCACCGCGCATTATTCCGGCAATCGTACGGTCGTCGCCAGTGGAGTGCCAACGTGGGATAATCGTGCAGCACACCCAGGTGAAGCTGGACATCACGCAATCTTCGGTGTTGAGGGATATTCTGATTTCCCAACCGGAAGCAAGCCCGCGCTGTATCAAAACGATGGAAATCAGAACGATTCGAAGATACGGCTTTCAGATATCACCATTACTAAAAACGGTCAGAGTGTAGCTAATCTGCAGTATTCGTTCGTTATGGCGGATGCGGAAAGCACCAACACAGACGAGAAAATGGTGTACACCTCCAGTTCCGAGATTACGCAACTGGGATCTTATCCAACAGGCGATAGTAATTACCGTTTCTGTAATCCGCAATTTTCGAATAACAATCAAACCATAACTTGCACGGGTAAGGATGGAGACAGCGTGCCTCAAGGCATTCGTCTGTATACAACGTCCACTCCAACTCAGGTTTCTATTGAGATGAAGAACAGTGGTCCTGGCTCTAGGCAGGGCGCAGCGTTCGGCGTTATTTTCTCGCAGGCTGTTGCGAAGGTCACTGTAAATGGTTTGGCGAGTGGCGACACGAATACAACGTTTAAGGCTGGTGTTTCGAATAATGAAGCCGGAAGTCTTGAATCGGATCCGATTTCGTCGAACACGGCAGAGAGCGGTACTTTGCCGATCCTCGCTAGCGCAGGCGAAAGGAAGACAGTTCGCTTCTACTTGGAAGGTAATCCAGGTGACTGGTCTAAGTATGACGTGACATTCGAAGGTACTGACAATGGCACGGTTGTTTCCAGCCCTGCAATTCAGACAGATGGAAGTGAACGTCGTTACGTTGACATGACTGTTGCGGCCGATCATACGGTGCAGGGCCACTTCACGGTGACTGCCCATCCGGATCCTTTGGGAACTCCGGAACATCATAAGACCATCGCCAAGAAGAAGGGTGCCAACGATACGTACACGTTGAACCTCAACGTGACGGGCAAGCGATCCAGCACTTCGCAAACCGTCTCCCAGCCAGTCGACATCGCACTAGTGCTCGATAACAGCGGCTCGATGAACTACTGCATGAGTGGTCATCAGCCCAACTACTTCGAACCGTGCGGAGGCGATGATGCTGTTCGCTCTGCAGCGCTGAAGACGGCAGTGACCGCTTTCTTAGATGGCGTTGATACGCAGAATGAGACAATCGCAAACGCTGATAACAAAGTACAGGTTTCGTTGGTGAGCTTTGCTGATTCTGCATCTACGCTAAGCGAACTTACGTCTGACGTAACGACACTGAAAGCTGAGGTCAACAGCTTAAAACCCAAGGGTGCCACTAATACTGCGGATGGTTTCAGCAGTGCTAAGTCCACCTTGGATAGGGACACGCGAACTAATGCAATCAAGTATGTAGTGTTCTTTACCGATGGTGTGCCGACTACGTATAGAACATTCAGCAGTACTGTTGCGAACCAGGCATTGACGATCGCTAAGCAACTGAAAGATGCGAATGTTGGTGTGTACAGCGTAGGCATCTTCTCTGGTGCTAACACGAGCGTAACTTCGTACGATCGGTGGACAAATGACGAGACGTACAAAGCCAATGTGTTTATGAATGCGGTGTCCAGCAATTATCCGAATTATGGAAGTGTTGCTTGGGATAATTCGTCTGGTGTAACGCTTAGTGGCGGCTCGGACAAGGGCTACTACAAGACCGCCAGTACGGCTTCTGAACTGTCGAAGGTTTTCGAAGACATTCAGCAAACCATTACGAGCACCAACGGATATACCGGCGTGACCATTCAGGATACGCTGTCGGAATATGCTGAATTTGCTGATGCCGATCCTGCAAAAAAAGCAAAAGTGGTTACCAACGATGACACTGATGTAACTGCGCAATGGAATATCACGGTGAATGGCAAGACGATTACCGCATCGCCGAATAGCGCCGATCCACTTCCTGACGGTGTGACCTACACGCTGCGGTTCGACATCAAGCCTACGCAGAAGGCGTATGACGATTATGCGGCGAACAAGAACGCTGGAAAAGATGGCTACGTCAGTGTGACTGGTAGTGCTGGTTCCGATGCCGCCGGTAATGCCACGTCTGTAGACAAGCCCGGTTTCTACACCAACGACAGCGCATGCCTGGCCTACTCGGGTGACGGTGAAACACATGCCTGCGGTGATGCGCTTTATGCAGAGCAGCCGGTCGATCAGGTCAAGACCGGTGCCATCACAGTGCAGAAGAAGTGGGCTGATGCTGATGGCAAAGCGAGCTCAGAAGGCAATCCTGAATCGGTGACGTTCACATTGCAGATCGATGAAACGGACTCGCGGGAAGCTGCGGCGACGGCTGATACGAATTGGACTGCAACTTTCGAAAACCTAGCTCCCGGTCACACTTATAAGGTGGTCGAAAAGGCTGTTGAAGGCTACGAAACTTCTTACACGAGTCAAAAGGTGAGAATCACTGCCGACGAGCTGTGGAGAGCCGATTTCAACGCGAATACGGCTGACAATGTGAAGACATGGGACGTTATCGTCACCAACACTCACAAGAAGTCGACGTTGGCTGAAGGTTCGATCAAGGTGTCCAAGAGCATCAGTGGTCGTGACTGGAAGAATGGTGACTCCTTTAACTTCACCATTGCTGGCACGGGTTCAACTCCGGACGCTCCACTGCCCGATTCAGCTTCCGTCACGATCGGCACGGATACCGCAAATCACGAGGCGAGCTTCGGCAAAATCGTATACAAGACCGCCGGCACCTACACCTACACGGTGAAGGAAACCAAGCCTACCGACGCCATTGCCGGCCTGCACTATTCCCAGGCGGAATACGAGGTAACCGTGGCTGTTCCTGCCAATATGGGCGCGCCAACAGTGAGCATCAAGCAAGTCAAGGATGACAACGGCAAGACCGTTGGTAATCAGTCTGCGAATGTCGCCAAATTCACCAATACGTATGTGGCGGTGTCGGCGTTGCCGTTGACGGGCGGAACCACGGATCGTCAATGGCTGCTGGTTGGCGGCTCGATCGGCGGACTCGCAGTACTGCTGGTTGGCGCGGCTGGCATCTGGAATCGCAAGAAACGTCTCGTCTGAGACGGTTCCTTGGACTGGGCTGCCCTGACCAACTTCCACAGGACAGCCCAGCCGTTCATCACAAATTTGTGGGTCCGGAGCATGTTGGGCTTCGGACCCCGTTAGCAGAAACAAACACAACATAAACAACACAAGAGAGGGGATTCTCATGAAGATGAGGAAACTTTTCGCCGGTATCGCCGCCGCTGCGACGTTGCTGGGCGGCATGGCTCTGGGCGCGGCCAGCGCACAGGCTGATGGCGCCGCGACGACCGCTGGTAGTGGCACTACTGTTACCGGTAGCGCGAAGTTCAAGTTCACTGCTCAGGACGCCAAGCAGCTGACCAATCGTGAGCTGAACGCCTACAAGATCGCTGACTACGTGCAGTACGGCACTGGTAACGATGCAACGTACGGTGTGCAGACTGCCGGCACGGTGACGGATCAATCCGGCATTAAGGCTGCGCTCGAAGCCGCTGTTGCAGGCACTAATAAGACGGTTCCGACCGATGGCGGCGATCTGATGGCTTGGGCGCTCGCCGAAGGCGTGCTGGATACGACGGAATCGAGCAAGGATACGGCGACTGGCGCATGGAAGAACGGTGCTTCCCGTAAGTTCGTGGAAACGCTGAAGACCAGGACCAATATGCTTGGCGATCCGACTGTAGTTGATCTGGGCAAGAATCTTGCTAAAGGCTTGTCTGCTACTGTGACGCTCCCTGCAGGTCTGTACCTGTTTGTGGACGCGGATTACTCGGCTGGCACCAATAAGGATGCCACTCCGTCTATCGCAATCCTCGTTGGCTCCGGCAACGTTGAGAATGGCGTGCTGAATCCGCTCACTGAGGCAACTGTGGACATTAAGAACCAGACCACTGCCGTGACCAAGAAGGTGAATGGAAAGGACGCCATCACCGCTTCCGTTGGCCAGAAAGTGACATACACCATTACGAGCAAGGTGCCGCAGAACACGCAGTACTACAGCGATTACGGCTACACCTACACGGATACCCCGTCTGTTGGCCAGACTGTGGATTTCGATTCCCTTAAGGTGACAGTTGCCGATAAAGCGCTGACCAAGGATACGGATTACACCGTGGCTAAAAACGAGGATGGCACTTTCACTGTCACCATCAGTTCCATCCAGAAGCAGACCGCAGGTGCACTCATTACTGTGACCTATGCTGCCAAGGTTACTGAAGCGGGAGCCTCCGGCAGCAAGGCCGTGACTAACGCGGTCGTGCTCTCCGACAATGGTGCTGAAGCTACTGACAGCACTACCATCACCAATAGCGGGTTCTCCTTTACCAAGACCGACGCTCAAGGCAATCCGCTGGCCGGTGCTACGTTCACGATCCGCGTTCCGGGTGTGGATGGTTCGTTCACTGCCACCTCTGACAAGACCGGCACAGTGACCTTCAAGGGTCTTGCAGATGGCACCTACGAAGTCAACGAAACCACGGTTCCGAATGGCTTCCAGCAGAGCCTCAAGGCCAAGTTCAATGTCATCATTGAGAATGGTGAGGTCAAGTTCAATGGTACGGATGTGTGGGGCCTGGCTCCGAAGGAGTCTTCCGATAAATACCAGGTCAAGAACGTGAAGAATGTCTCTCAGCTGCCGCTCACCGGTGCTGCGGGCACGACCCTCTTCACCGTGGTGGCGCTACTCGTGGCAGGTGCCGGCGTTACCGTCGCACTCAAGTCGCGCCAGCGCGTGCACTGATACGCGCTCAATCGCTGAAACAATAAGCGCAAAAACGAAATAAGCGGGCATTCGCGGAAACCATCCGTGGATGCCCGCTTTTCGTGTCTTTTCGTGCCTTTCCATACTTTTTAGGGGTGAAGGTTTTGCGCGGGGCAATACGGGATCGAAGCGGGTGAAATCCGGTACCAAACGGCGAAATCCGGCATGAAAAACATCCGCAAGTGGCAAAACAGGCATCAAAACAGGCGTCAAACAAAGCAACCATACAGGGGTTGCAGGTGGGGGCATCTCACGACAATGCCACCCTACAATCGCAAGCACATCCATGAAAACAGTGGAAAGGCGGGTGCCATGGCACGAGGTGGGGGAGCATTCAGCGACGAGGAAATCCAACTATTGCGCGGACTGCCAGCGGTCGCCAACGTAACGCGCAATCGCATCACCTACGCCGATTCGTTCAAGCAAGTGTGCACCATCCGCTACTTGACGGGCGAATCGCCAACCAAAATCTTCCGGGAAGCGGGACTTCCGCCGGATCTCATCGGATACAAGCGCATCGAACGGTGTGTGGATCGTTGGAAAACGTCGGCCATCAAATCCGTGACCGGCAGCGGCAACATGAGCGACAGCGAGATCATCGCGCAACTCGTCAACCGGTATGAGCATGCGTTCGTGATGAGGCGCAACCTCGATAGCATCACCAACAGGCCGATGGAATATATTCCCGTCAAAGCGCAAAGTGACGACGGCATCGACGTGGGAACCGCGAGCATCATCATCAAACAGCAGGCACGCCGTATCGACGAACTGGAACGCGCGAACGCCGAACTGCGCGGGCAAATCGCCGCCACCGCCTGACCCAGACCATCGTTATGCCTCATAAGTGTCCGATTCTGCAGAATCGGACAGGTACACAGGCAAAAACGGGTCTCAGTTGTCCGTTTCTGGTGAATCGGACAAGTAATGCGGCGAAAGTGCGTTGCGGATGTCCGTTTCTCCAGAATCGGACAACTGGAGTACTGAAAGTGTGCTGTAGGTGTCCGTTTTTGCAGAATCAGACAAGTAATGCGTCGAAAGTGCCCTGTGGTTGTCCGATTCACCAGAATCGGACACTTAGAGTGCCGGAAAAGCTCGGATTCGCGTCTCAGTTCTTCGGATAACGGTAGTTGTGTGGCAGTTGCGTAGTGAGCTGCGGGTCCAGGCCGAGTTCCTTCAATTGCCGGTCGATTTCGCGGCGCGCACGTTTCACAAGTTCGGCTCGATATTCATCGCCATGTCCCATCGTTCCCATCGCCTCCAGTGCGTCCAACGTTTCCGCCATACGCTTGAGCCGGTCCTGATGGTGCAGCAGCGCACGCACCTGCGCATGTTCGTGCACGATCGTCCGCCAATCGGATGGCGTGTGCGCAATCTCCCGAACCGCGGTGACCGGATGTACGTCGGCCACCTGATATGTGATCGAGCCAAGCAGCGGCATCAGGAACACCGTAATCGCGCCGGCTGCGACCAGTGTTGACGCGGTGTCGCTTTGCATGGTGCCGACCTTCACCGCCAGTGACGTGACGGCGACGATGATCGGCAGCGCGGTCGTGCAATACAGCGCTACTGTGACGCGATGATGCGATGACAGCGGATTCTTGCGTTTGTCGAGCGATAACGCAACATATACGGGCACCGCGCGAATCAGCATGAGCATTACGATGAACGCGACGAGCAGCGCGGGTCGGCCTGCCACGGCGAGTACGTTGATCGCGGCTCCTGACACCACGAAGAACACAGGAATAAGGAAACCGTAGCCGACGCCTTCCAGTTTTATTTCCAGCGACTTGCTGCCGTCGGGAATGATGTAACGCAGGATGAAGCCTGCGGCGAACGCGCCGAGCACCGCGTCAAGTTCGAACAGTGCAGAAATGGTGACAAGGAAGATGAGCAGGAATGTGGTCAGTCGCATGAGCGTTTGCGATGACGTGTTCGCATTTTCCGTAAGGAAACGGTACAGGCGATGGCCGGTTTTCAGTGCTTTCGTGGGTAGCATTGCGCACAGTAGACAGATGGTAAGGAACGCGCCGAGCACGAGCATGGTCTGCCAGCCGGTTCGGGTGGATAGCAGGATGGCCATGGCAAGGATTGGGCCGAGTTCGCCCCACGTTCCGTACGAGATGATGGCGTCGCCGATAGGGGTGCCTTCGAGGTTGCGTTCCTTGAGAATCGGCATGAGTGTGCCGAGAGCGGTGGTGGTAAGTGCTATTACCGTGGCGATGCCGTCGATGCCTTGCTTTGCGAAGAATGGAAGCAGGGTCACGACGAGTCCGGCGAGCCCCAAGGTGATGATCCATGTGACAAGGCCGACTTTGCCTTGATGCCCGGCGAGTCGTTTCGGGTCGATTTCGTAGCCGGCGAGCAGGAATAGGAACGCCATGCCGAGTTCGCTCAAGAGTTTCACGGCGTCGTTCACCTCGATTACGCCCAGTCCGTACGGACCGAGTGCGGCTCCGGCGACGAGCAGCAGCACGGTTTGTGGAATGAATCTTCCCGGAATCAGCTGCGCCACAATCGGGCTGACGGCCGCCACCGCCATGATGATAGTCAATGAAACGAGCTCTTGCGTCATGTTTCTAGCCTAGTGAGTCTGCATGACGGTGTTCAGAGACGTGATACCCCATGATGTGTCAAAAGGGTGCGCTAGGGCAAGGTTAAGTTTTTGTAAATTTTATGGGGGCAATTCTATACCAAGGTCGATCCGGACGGCAAGGGCATCGAGGACGTCACTTTCCAGGTGAAGGATGGTGACGCCGTACTGTATTTCGTGAAGCAGAACGATGGTCCTTACAAGAAGGCTGCTTCCGCCGCTACCTCGGACGCAACGCCCGATGTTAAGACTGACGCCAACGGCAAACTGACTTTCACCGGTCTTAATGCCGCCAAAGTTGCTGAAGGTTCGAGGCTTACTGGCGATTTCGTTGCCTTATAAACGCACTAGGTAGGGTGCGAAGTCCGTCCGGAACGCCATATAATGTTCCTGTATTAGGCGGTTTAAGGGGGTCTTAAACTGATGGCAGACATTTTGCGAGGGGGCTCGTGCGGCGGGTCGAGAAGCAACGAGTCGCAAGATACACGCACCTACGTTCCGCTGACGTTCGCCGAGGCTACCGATGTGTTCGAAGAGATTCGCGAGCGTCGCGCCGACGTGGGTAGGTCCATTGCCCTGCGTGTGCTTGCGGCGGTGCTGATTTTCTCCGCGATTGGCATTGGTCTTTTCCCGAAGATGTTGCAATACCAGTCCGCGCAAAAGCTGGCGAGTACGTCCGCCCGTTCCGAACGGAGCGTCGCGGGCTGGCCGTATCCGCAGGCCGACGAGGCATTCGCCGCAGCTGGGGCGTACAACAAGCGTCTCGCCGAATCAGGTCAGCCGGTGATTGGCGAGGCCGAGGATCCGCTCACCGAGTTGTACTACAACGATCAGTCCGACTTCAACGACGGTTCCGGTTTCAGCTCGACGGGCACAGTCGCCACCGGCGATGGTGATAAGAATTCCGCTAGCTCCAAAGACGCGGAATACCAGCGCTTGCTGGATACTGGCGATGGTGTGATGGGCTCCATTCGCATTCCAAAGATTTCTGTGGATTTGCCGATCTATCATGGCACGTCGGAACGAACGCTTGCGTCCGGCGCGGGACATTTATATGGCAGTAGTCTGCCGGTGGGTGGCAAGAATACACATGCGGTGATTACCGGACATCGGGGTTTGGTTGAAGCCTCAATGTTTACGCGTTTGGATGAAATGCGGGTTGGTGATTACTTCTATATCGATGTGATGGGCCATACGCTTGGCTATATGGTGGATCGTATTGCCGAAATCGACCCTAACGACACATCACAATTGAAGATTACCTCTGGCGAGGATCGGGTCACGTTGATGACATGCACTCCGTACGGTGTGAACACGCATCGTCTGTTGGTCTCGGCATTACGTTCCGTCATTCCCGAAGAGATTCCCGCAGAGGATGATGCGGCAAAAGATGCGCGTGTGATTGCGGGCGTGGTGTCAGTTGCTACGTTGCTGGGCGGTTTGTTGTTGGTTTGGCTGCGCCGCTGCCCGTGGCATGTCCGTAGGCATGCCGCTTGGTGGCCAAAGCGCAACTAGGGACTAATGGCGTTAATGTTGCACTTGACAGATGCTTCTTTGTCAGGGAAAACTTTGAAAGAGACATGACAACGTTTGCTTATAGTTTTCATTGCGATTTACGGGGGTAAGAATACTCTGAAATCGCGATAATATGTACGATTTCAAGGAAAATATATCCCCTTGATTACCTCTTTGGGAGGGTGTATATCTCTCCTTTTTTCTCCTTATGGTTTAGGTAACGAAGCGATTGCTGGACGGTATGTGAAGCGAAGATGCATCAAATATACCGGTCGAAGGAGGAAGGTATTTCCCCGATCGCTTAACGGTACAAGGGGGTAGATGTATGAGACACGTCTTTGAGCGAAACAGGGCGAGGGACACAGGTCTGTTCACGCGTCGTGTCATTGCGATTGTCGCGACGGTCGCAATGCTCGCCGGCGTGGGGTGCGTCACTGCTTCGTCAGCGGCGGCGGAAGATGCCACGGGAGCCTTGGAACAACAAATCGAGCAGCCGGTATTGCAGGAATCTGAGCAAGAAGATTCACAGCCGGTGGAACAAAATTCGATGGTGGGAGAAGAGCAGCCGTCAGAACAAGAGGCTTACCAGCAAGTTGAACAAGAAACGGAAGAAGAGACTGGGCAGTGGGTTGAGCAGGGGACTGAACAACAAGCTGAACAACCTGATGAGCAGTCGGTTGCGTTGTCCGCTCAACCGATTGTGCGAGCGAATCGGGCGCAGTCGGTTGCTCAGAACGAGACTGGTTCTCAGTTGGCGACGGATGCGGATGGCAAGTCCGTGACTTCGCCACAGGCGCAGGCGACGATTCATGTGAACAAGCCGCTGGGCGCTCCCGAGAAGCATAAGCGCATCAAAAAGAACGATGATGGCAGTTACACCGTGAACGTGGATGTGAAGGGTGCTGCCAGCAGCACCACGGT
>OIYY01001310.1_pt1 | contig 13444 bp, 6 predicted proteins | sample 1588341 | NCBI WGS metagenome assembly OIYY01 (sample SAMN03283287) | human gut metagenome | biome: human-associated habitat; material: feces | host: Homo sapiens | place: Peru | collected 2012
GTAATCTTGTTGACGGTACAGGTGAGCCTCTGATAGGTGCCACTGTAAAAGTAAAAGGTAATGCCAGCGTCGGTGCGGTCACCGACTTTGACGGTAACTTCAGCATCGATGTGCCTTCTGAAAACTCTTCTCTCGTATTTACCTACGTAGGTATGAAGACCAAGGAAGTGAAAATCGGTAAGAAGAGAGAGTTCAAACTCTCATTGGAAGATGACAACGCTATCGGCGAAGTCGTAGTCGTTGGTTACGGTCAGCAGAAGAAGGCATCTGTCGTGGGTTCCATCACCCAGACTACAGGTGAGGTCTTGGAGCGTGCCGCCGGTGTCAGCGACATTGGTGCAGCCTTGACGGGTAACCTCCCTGGTGTTACTACCATGCAGGGTAATGGTATGCCTGGTGAGGAGGAGCCACAGATTATCATTCGTGGTTCTAGCTCTTGGAACAACAGCGACCCTCTCGTCCTCGTCGATGGTATCGAGCGTCCGATGAGCAGCGTGGATGTCTCTTCAGTGGAGAGTATCTCCGTATTGAAGGATGCTTCCGCTACAGCCGTCTATGGTGTGAAGGGTGCCAATGGTGTCATCTTGATTACCACCAAGCGTGGTCAGGAAGGCAAGGCTAAGATTGACGTAGGTTTCAATACTACATTGAAGTCTCCTTCTAAGTTGCCTAACAAGTACGACTCTTACGATGCCTTGATGCTCCGCAACAGAGCTATCGAGCATGAGTTGGGCGTGGCTCCTGAGTCTTGGGCAAACATCCGCTCACAGGAATTTATCAACAACTACCGTAATCAGACCACCCAGGAACAGCGTGAGCGTTATCCTAATGTGGATTGGCAAGATGCCCTCTTCAAGGATGCTGCTATGGCTTACAATGCCAATGTCAATGTAAGTGGCGGTACCAAGTTTGTAAGATACTTTGCTTCTGCCGACTATGTGCATGAGGGCGACCTCTTCCGTGTGTATGACAACGGACGAAACTACAAGTCTGGATATGGCTATGATCGTATCAACGTGCGAAGCAACTTGGACTTCACCATCACTCCTACTACGACCTTGAAGGTGAACCTCGCAGGTTCCAATGGCGTGAAGAAGGCTCCTATGCTCAACGATATCAATAGTAATGATGCTTGGCAGATGGGTCAGCAGTGGTCAGGTGCTTACAATATCGCTCCAGATGTATTTCTTCCAAAGTACTCAGATGGAACTTGGGGTTATTACGATGCTGTTTCCAACACCACCAACTCTGCGATGATACTTTCTACTGGTGGTGCATCTAAGACCACTACCACTCGTATCAACACCGACTTCACCTTGGAACAGAAACTCGACTTCATCACCAAGGGCTTGAATTTCCGTGCTACGGTATCTTGGGACAATAACTTCATCGAGGTAAAGCGTGGTATCAATGATGCCAACAATAATCCTGTTCAGAAATGGATCGATCCTGATACAGGTGTTGTTAGTTATAGATATAAGAATGAGACGAACAACAAGTTCGATTACCAGCAACCATTGGGCTGGACGACAATGGCAGGTGAGGTGAACAACTCTGCAACAGTTCGCAATCTCTACTATCAGGCACAGCTCAACTGGGCACGCAAGTTTGGTAAGCATGATGTTTCTGCCATGGGCTTGTTCTCACGCCAGGAAAATGCTAGAGGTAGTGTCATTCCTACCTATCGTGAAGACTGGGCATTCCGTGCAACCTATAACTATGATGGTCGCTACTTCATCGAGTACAATGGTGCTTACAACGGATCAGAGAAGTTTAGCAAGGATAATCGCTTCGCTTTCTTCAATTCAGGTGCTATTGGTTGGACTGTTACTGAGGAGAAATTCATGAAGAATCTTCGTGACAAGCACATCATTGATATGTTGAAGTTCCGTGCATCATACGGTGAGATTGGTGATGACAATTTGGGTGACCCATTCCTCGATAGCAACCGTTGGTTGTATATGAGCCAGTGGGCATACGGTGGCAACACTGTCATGGATGAAAAGTACAACAAGAGTATCTATACTTGGTATCGTGAGGCTTCCATCGGCAATGAAAACGTGAAGTGGGAGACAGTTAAGAAGTTGAACATTGGTGCTGACTACGGTTTCTTGGGTGGTTTGATTACAGGTTCCTTCGATGTCTTCCGTGATGTTCGTGACGACATCTTGGTACGTGGTGATGAGCGTTCCGTTCCTTCTTATCTCGGTGGTTCTGCGCCAACAGCCAACTTGGGTAAAGTTCGTACCACAGGTTATGAGTGGGAAGTAAAGCTCAACAAGACCTTTGCTAATGGTCTTCGTCTTTGGGGTAACTTCAATATGACCCATGCCAAGAACAAGGTGCTCATCAAGGATGACCCAGGTATGGCACCATCCAACTTGAGAAAAGCAGGCTATGCCATCAACCAGAATAAGGCTTGGTTGAGCAATGGTTACTTGAACAACATCGATGACTTGTATGGCTCTCCTGCCCATGATGTGAATGAGAACTACCGTTTGGTAGGTGACTATTACATCATCGACTACAATGGTGATGGTGTGGTTGATTCCAACGATAAGGCTCCATACGGCTATAGCAACAGTCCTCAGAACACTTACAATGCCACCATCGGTTTCGAGTGGAAGGGCTTCTCGGCATTCGCTCAGTTCTATGGAGTAACCAATGTAACTCGTGAGGTAAGTCTTACTAGCTTCGGTAGCAAGTTGGACACCGTCTTCGACCAAGGTTCTTGGTGGGATAAGGACAATACCAATGCAGATGTACGAGTTCCACGTTGGGGAGCGACGACCTCTAATTATAGCAATGGTACCCAGTTCCTATATGATGGTTCTTACATCCGTCTGAAGAATGTGGAAATTGCCTATACTTGGACAAAGGGATGGATCAAACACTTGGGAATCAACTACCTGAAGGTCTATCTCAATGGTAATAACCTTTGGCTCTGGACACGTATGCCAGACGACCGTGAGTCAAACCTCTCTACATGGGGCTCACTTGGAGCTTATCCTACTGTAAGACGTTTCAACTTAGGTGTCAAGTTTACATTGTAATTTTTAAAGAGAATACAAATGATCAAGAATATTAAAAACATACTATATACAGGTTGTCTAGCCCTGACGCTCACCACATCGTTGAGTTCCTGCGAGGATTACTTGGATAAGTCGCCAGAGGCAACGGTGTCTTCTGAGGATGCTTTCAAGACCTTCAAGAATTTCCAAGGATTCATCGAGGAAATCTACAACTGTGTACCTGACAAGGAGAAGTGTAACTATTGCCCTTCTTGGAATTGGGGTGACGATGAAGTTTTCAACTCGAAGGCTGATGGCGAGATGACTCATCAGATGGACTTGGGAAACTTCCGTAACATCTATGAGAATGGGTATGGATCTTGGTTCTATCGTTCAGGTAGCAATCCTACATCCATTAATGCCAAGTCTCACTCTATCTATCCTCATGCTTGGTATTGCATCCGTAAGTGCAACTTAGGTCTTGCTAATCTCGACAAGTTGACAACCGCTACCCAAGAGGAGAAAAACTTGATTGCTGGTCAGCTTTATTTCTTCCGTGCATGGTGGCATTTCGAGATGATGCAGCAGTTGGGTGGTCTTCCATACATCGATCAAGTGCTGGATGCTAGTAGTAAATTGACTTTGCCTCGTCTTTCTTATCAAGAATGTGCAGCCAAGGCTGGAGAGGACTTCCGCAAGGCTGCCGACCTGTTGCCTATCGATTGGGATAAGACCACAGCTGGTAAGCAGACCTCTGGTCATAACCAACTTCGCATCAACAAGATCATGGCATTGGGCTATCTTGGCAAGAACTATCTCTGGGCAGCCAGTCCTTTGATGAAGAATGGTGCAAAACTCGGAGCTGTTAAGAGTGAAATCACATACGACTATGATGCAGAGTATAGCAAGAAGGCAGCTGAGGCTCTCGGTGAGTTGCTCAACTTGGTAGAAGGTGGTCAGACGCAATATGCTTTGGCTTCCTATAATTATGACGATATTTATAATCACGTCATCTCTTCCAGCGAGTCTTCTAGCTTCGATGACATCTTCTACACCGTCAATCAGAACTACCAGATGCCTGGTTCTACAGAAGCTATCTTCCGTGGTCCATGTGATGAGAATAAATGGGCTTCACCATGGAACCATGGTAAGTTGTTTGGTCCTAAGATGAATGGCATCGTTCCTCATGACAATGTCATCCACCAGCCTACAGCCAACTTGGTAGAGGCTTATGGTATGGCGAATGGCGAGCCTGCTTTCTTGATAGAGAATGGCGAGTTGGTGCCTAATCTTGCAGGCGGTTTCGACCCAGAGCATCCTTGGAAGAACCGTGATCCTCGTTTCTATCACGACATCGTATATGATGGATGTAAGTTTATCAATGATGTTGGTAGCGCAGCAGGTGTATTGAAAAATTATATCTATTGTAACCTTTCTTCATCAGAATCTACCACCTCAGATGGGATGCAGACAATGCGTAGCGTAGAGAATGGTAGCCAAACGGGGTACTTCATTCAGAAATTGGTTCCTCATACTGCAAATTCTGTTGATCAATATTACGACAAGGCTTTTAATGCCTATTTGCCTTACATGCGTCTTGCCGATATCTACTTGATGTATGCTGAGGCTTGTGCCGCCACCTCTGGTGCGCAAGGTAAGTCATCCAACTTTAGCAAGACGGCTGAAGCTGCCATCAATACCATTCGTGACCGTTGTGGTGCTGGACATGTTGCAGCTGAATATGTAGCCAATGCTCACAAGTTTATGGATGAAGTTCGTCGTGAGCGTGAGGTGGAGTTGGCTTTCGAGGGTATGCGTTTCAACGACTTGCAGCGTTGGTTGCTCTTGACGGAGGCTCCTTACAATACCAAGTACGAACAGGTGTTTGAGCGTGTCAGCAGCGACCCTAAACATCCTGAGAATGGACAAGTATCTGGCTATGGCAAGAAAGTTATCATTAAACGTGACTTCACCGCCAAGCACTATTGGTTCCCATTCCCAACCGATCAGACTCAACTCTATGCAGAGTTCCCACAGAATCCTGGTTGGTAAGCAATACTATAATATATCAAATTAATAGATGATCGTATGAATTCAATATTCAAATCATATAATTACAAGTTGTTTGTCGCAGGTCTTGTGGCTTTGGCTCCATTGAGTGCCGATGCCAAGACGGCGCAAGCAGACGAAACCGACTCGCTGAACGCTGACAAGGAGATGGTTCAAGTGGCTTACCGCCAGGTGGCTAAGGATGAACTCCTCGGTGGTGTCTCTGTGGTCGATGTAGAGGACTTGATGAAGAAAGACTACCATACCTATAGCCTTGACAACATGCAAGCGTTGGTAGGTGGTTGGAATGGCAACTCACTCTGGGCACAGGATGCCAACAACGCAGGCTACTTAGTCTTGGTGGATGGAGTGCCACGTGAGGCAACCAATGTACTTCCTTCAGAGATTTCTCAGATTACTTTCCTCAAGGGTGCTCAGGCTGTGGTACTCTATGGTAGCAAGGCTGCCAAGGGTGCTATCCTCATCACCACCAAGCGAGGTAAGGTGGATGGCATCAAGGTAGATGTCACTGCCAATACAGGCTGGTATGTAGCCAAGTCTTATCCTGAGTATCTTAGCTCAGCTGAGTACATGACCTTATATAATAAGGGACGTGCCAGCGATGGCTTGCCTCCTCTCTATAAGGACGAGATTTATGACTTCGGTGCTGGCGACAATCCTTACCGTTATCCTAATGTGGATTACTACTCTTCTGATTACATCAGAAAGGCATACAACCGCTCTGAGGCTACTGCTGAGATTGAGGGTGGTGGCAAGCGTGCTCACTTCTACAGCAACATCAACTTCTATCGAGTAGGTGATGTCTTCAAGTTTGGTGAGGCTAAACACAACCATACCAACCGTTTCAATGTACGTGGTAACGTAGATGTCAACATCAGCGATGATATCAAGGCTTATGTCAATGCCAATGCTACATTCTATGATGCAAGCTCTGCCAAGGGTAACTATTGGTCAACTGCCGCTTCTATGCGTCCAAACTATCCACAGAATGCAGCTCCATTGATACCAATTGATTATATCTCTCCATCGGCAACCAATGCCTGGGCTTTGATCAACAATGCCAACTTGATAGATGGTAAGTACTTCTTGGCAGGTAGCCAGGAGAACTCTACCCATATCTTTGGTGACATCTATTCAGCTGGTAAGACTAAATATACAAGCCGCCAGTTCCAGTTCGACACAGGTATCAAGATCAACTTGGCGAAGTTACTAAAAGGCTTGTCCTTCGAGACAAAGTTTGCAGTCGATTACGCCACCTCTTATAATACCTCTTTCGACAATAATTATGCGGTGTATATCCCAACTTGGGCAAACATCAATGGTAAGGATGAAATCGTAAGCTTGAAGAAGGAAGGCGATGACAAGCATCCTGGTGTGCAGAACATCAGTAATAGTGTGGATAATCAGACGATGCTCTTCTCTGCGCAGTTCAACTATCAGAATACATTCAGCAAGGTGCATAACCTTTCTGCCATGTTGATTGCCTCTGGTTTCCAGCAGACTAAGTCGGCTGTTTATCACAAGAACTCAAGTGCCAACCTAGCTTTGGATGCGTCTTACAACTACGCCCAGAAGTACTATCTCGACTTCGGTATGGCAGCCATCCATTCAGCACAGTTGGCTCCAGGACATCGCGAGGCTCTTTCACCTTCCTTGACATTGGGCTGGAGATTGAAGAATGAGAATTTCTTGAAGGACAGCAAGGTGGTGGATGATATGATGATCAGTGCATCCTACAGCGACATCAAGCAAGATATAGACTTTGCTGTTAATGACCAGCGTTATTATCTCTATATGCCAGCTTGGAGCCAGACTTACGGATATGCTTGGGCTGATGGTGGTACCAACCAATATGCCTATTCTACCAAAGGTGGAAATAATGACTTGGGATTTATCAGCCGTAAGGAGTTCTCAGTCAACTTCCGTACATCTTTGTGGCAGAAATTACTGACCTTGGATGCCAACTTCTTCGTAACGACAACCGATGGCTTGTTGGTTTCCAATCCAACTTACTATCCATCTTACTTGAGTAATGGTTATCCTACAGGTGGTTTCATTCCTGTGGTCAACTTCAATGCCGACCGTCGTACAGGTTTCGACTTTGCGTTGACAGCCAACAAGAAGTTTGGTGAGGTAGATTTGGCACTCGGTGTAACCGGTACTTATTATACTACCAAGGCCACCAAGCGTGACGAGGTCAACCTCTATGATTATCAGAATCGTCAAGGAAAGGTACTCGATGGCATCTGGGGATTCAAGACCGCAGGCATTTTCCAGAGTAAGGAAGAGATAGCTGAGTGGGCTGACCAGAGCAAACTGGGTAATGAAGTGAAGCCTGGTGACTTGAAGTACATCGACCAGAATGGTGACAACGTCATCGACTCCAACGATATGGTATATCTCGGCAAGGGTGGCTGGTATGGTTCTCCATTCACAATGGGTATCAACTTCACCGCCAAGTGGAAGGGATTCACCTTCTTCGCCTTGGGAACAGCCAACTTCGGGGCATACGCATCTAAGTTGTCTTTGGGTGACTACTTCAAGACAGAGGGTGACGTGAAGTACTCTGAGATTGCACGTGATGCTTGGACACCAGAGAACGCTACGACAGCTCTCTATCCACGCTTGGCTTCTAAGTCAACCAACAACTATCAGACCTCTGATTTCTGGTTGTACAAGACCGATGCGTTCCGTTTGGCTAAGGTTCAGGTTACATATGACTTGCCAAGTCGCTTGTTCCAAAAGACTTGGGTGAAGTCTCTTTCAGCCTTTGTCAGTGGTTCCAATCTGTTGACTATCTCTGGCAACCGCAAGTGGTTGGAGATGTCAGTAGGTCAAGCTCCTCAGACACGTTATTATAATATAGGTGTCAAGGCATCATTCTAATAACTCATAAAAACGAATTAAGATGAAAATTAAGAATATTATATTATTGGCTGCGCTCTCCTTGTCGTTGGCATCTTGCTCCGACTTGTTTGAGCCTGCCGAGGAGAATAACCGAGGTGTAGAGGCGATGCTTAAGGAGCCTACATTTGCACAAGGTCTCTTGGGCTATGCCTATTCTCATCTGCCATATTCCAATTCGAGCGCGACGGACATTGCCACCGATGATGCAGTGACCAATGATTTGACTAGCACTTACTCGAAAATGGCGCAAGGTGCTTGGGCTGCTAACAACGACCCAATGAGCCAATGGAATGGTCGCCGTTCTGTTATCCAGTACCTGAACCAATTTCTTGCTATCGCTGACAACGTGAAATGGGCAGATGATCCTATTGCTGCCAAGGTGTTCGCTGAGAGCCGTAAGGGTGAGGCTTATGCTTTGAGAGCTTTGAATCTTTATTATCTCGTTCAGGCTCATGCTGGTTGGTCAGAGGATGGTGAACTCTTGGGTGTGCCATTGTCAACCACTGTGGAAGATGCCAACACCGACTTCAATCAGTCTCGTGCTATCTTCCAACAGTGCATCGACCAAATTAACTCCGACTTGGATGAGGCTATCAAGTTGTTGCCTCTCGACTACAAGCAGCACTCAGAGTCTGAGGTTCCTGCTTACTATAAGGAGTTGGGTGCTTCTTTGAGCGTCTATGACCGTGTGTTCGGTGAGCACTTGGCTGGTCGTATCAGTGGTCGTATCGCTGAGGCTATCCGTGCGCAGGTTGCCTTGATGGCATCTAGCGAGGCTTACAAGGGTGGCAGTGATGTTACACCTGCCAATGCTGCCGACGCTGCAGCCACGGTTCTCGACCGCATCGGTGGTGTCTCAGGTATGGCTGCCAACGGTAACACCTGGTACACGAATAAGGATGAAATCAAGAAGTTGAAGTCGGGTGCTGTTCCTGCTGAAATCATTTGGCGTAGTAATGTCAATGAGGGTAAGGAAGATTATGACCTCGGTGTTATCCAAGAGAAGAACAATTTCCCTCCTACACTCTACGGAAAGGGTCGCATCAATCCAACTCAGAACTTGGTGGATGCCTTCCCTATGGCGAATGGTTATCCTATCACAGATGAGGAGAATAGTGAATTTGATGACATTGATCCTTATAGCAATCGTGACCCACGTCTCGACCTCTATATCATCCACAATGGTTCAGAGTACAAGGGCAAGACAATCAACACGACAGCAACTGGAGAAACCAATGACTGTCTCAATAAGATTAGTATCTCTACTCGTACAGGTTACTATCTGAAGAAGTTGCTTCGTGACGACTGTAGCGCAGACCCTAACAACCTCAATGCACAGCCTCACTACAATGCCTACATCCGTTACACCGAGATTTTCTTGGATTACGCTGAGGCAGCCAACGAGGCTTGGGGACCAAAGGGTAAAGGTACTCACAACTATTCTGCTTACGATGTCATCAAGGCTATCCGCCAACGTGCTGGCATCACCGATACTGGCTACCTTGATGAATGTGCAGAAGATCAGGCAAAGATGCGTGAGTTGATTCGCAATGAGCGTCGTATCGAGCTCTGCTTCGAGAATCACCGCTTCTGGGATCTCCGCCGTTGGAAGGCTAACATTGCCGAGACAGCCAAGGGTGTCAACGTAACCGAGGTAGATGGTATTCCTACATTCGAAGAAATCGATGTAGAGACAAGAAATTATAGCGATTATATGTATTATGGTCCTATCCCACAAAGTGAGATGCTCAAGTGGAGTAACTTGAAGCAGAACAAGGGCTGGAATGTAAAGAACAACGACTAATATTAAATAAGATTAATTATGAAAGTGAAGAAAATCTTAGCTATGGCTGTCATGGGAATCTTGGCACTCGGTTTCTCCTCTTGCGAGAACGGTGATGCAGACTTCCCTGATTACGAGGGTGGTGTCAATGTATATTTCGCCCATCAGTTCCTAGACCGCACCGTGGTCTTGGGTGATGCTGAGACCCTCAACACCACAGACGATAACAACCATATCATCCGTATCGTCTCCACGATGGGTGGTGCTCGTAATGGCAAGAACATCACCTTGAAGGTGGCTGTCGATGAGTCTCTCTGTGACAACCTCTTCTTCGAGGACGGCGTGACCCCAGTGAAGCCAATGCCTACCAACTATTACACCTTGGATGGCAATACCATCAACTATAATGGTGAGATGCTCGGCAGACTGAAGGTGAAGTTGGAGGATGCGTTCTTCGCAGACCCAGAGTGCGTCAAGGGTTCTTATGTGATTCCTGTTCGTATCTTGGAGCAGGTGGGAGCTGACTCTATCCTGAGTGGTAAGCCTATGGTAGATGGTGAGACTCCTTCTAGAACAAACTTGGAGGCATGGTCAAAAACTCCTCAGGATTATGTACTCTACAAGGTAAAGTACATGAACCCTTGGGAGGGCTTCTATCTTCGTCGTGGTACTGATAAGATTACCGAGAATGGTCAGACCAAGGAGGTAACTCGTCAAGGTGCTTCCATCGAGAAGGATGAGGTTTGTCAGATTACCACCAAGAGCTTGACTGAGGCTATCTTCCCTGTCTCAGTGAGCAAGGTGGAAGGTAAGAATGAAGATGGCAGCGATAAGATTGTGAAATACACCTGCAACTTGAAACTTACTTTTGACAATGATGGCAATGTCACTGTATCTTCTGATACCGAGGGCATGACAGCCACAGGTTCTGGCAAGTTTGAGAAGAAGGCAGCCAAGTTGGCTTGGGGTAACAAGGATCGTGACTTGCTCACCCTCAACTACAAGGTCGATTTCGGTTGTGGCATCACGATGGAGACCAGTGACCAGTTCGTAGCTCAGACTCGTGGCAACATCAATGGTATCGTCACCTTCAATACTAAATATGTTCAGCAGTAAGATGCTGGGTTAGTATCATCGAAATAAAATTATATCATGAATATGAAAAGAATTAATTTTGGACTAGGCTTGGTAGCTCTCTTGGCTTTGTCTTCATGCGCTGACGACAAGTTCTTTGAGTTCCGTACAGATATGACCCAGAACAAGAAGGACTATCTGTATCTCAACAACTATGAGCCTTTGAAGAAATATGTACAGGATCTGAAAGACGCAGGCAAGTGCAACCCCGACTTTAAGTTGGGCGTTGCGCTCGCCGCATCCGAGTTCAATGAGCAAGGTTTTGTGTATTGCTTGGCTGGTAGCAACTTCGACGAGATGACCGCCGGCAATGCTATGAAGTATGCTTCTTGTGTGGACAACAAGGGTGTGATGAACTTTGATAATGTCAGTTCCTTTGTTGTCAATGCCAAGGATGCAGGTTTGACCATCTATGGTCATACGCTCGCTTGGCACTCTCAGCAGAACAACAAGTATCTGAATGGTTTGATTGCTGATAGACCTGCTCCAGAGGAACCAGGTGGCGATAACATGTATATTCGCTATACAACGGCAGCTGCTGGTGCCAATCCGTGGGACAATCAGGCTAACTGTAACCTTTCTGAACCATTGGAAAAGGGAGCAAGCTATACGCTTACCATGAAAGTGAAGGCATCTGAAGACTGCGATATCGCTTTCTGGCCTATTTGGAACGCTAGCCCTAACAAGAACCAGTGGGGTGGCAGTAATGATGTGCAGTACTTGGATCCTTACAAGGCTACAACAGAGTGGACTACGCTTACTTGGAAATTTAATGCAGCCTTTACTCATGATATGTTGCAGTTCTGCTTTGGTAAGCTAGGTGGCACTATCGACTTTGATGATGTCAAACTTGTTAAGGATGGTTCTGATGACAACTTGGTAGCCAATGGTGATTTCACCACAGATAATATTTCAGCTTGGGGCAGCAATTGGAAAGGTCCTTCTTTTGCTATCAAGCAAGGCTCTGGAACAAGTGCTGGAGGTAATTTCTGTATCACCTATACAACCACAAAAGATGGTGCCAACCTCTGGGATCATCAGGCTACTTACAAATTGCCAAAGTCTTTGGTGCAAGGAGCTAAATATGTGTTGTCTATGAAGGTGAAATCTACTTCCAAGACACAGTTTGCTTTCTGGCCTATCTGGAGTGCTAGCCCTAACAAGAACCAGTGGGGTGGCAGTAATGATGTCCAGTATTGTGAGAGTAAGGAGATTTCTTCTAAATGGACTACTGTAACATGGGAGTTTGAGGCTCAATTTTCTCATGATATGTTGCAGTTCTGCTTCGGTACGTTGAAGAATGGTGAGAGTGTAAGCATGGATGATATTACTCTTGTCAAGGAAGGAACTGAGGAAAATCTTGTTGAAGATGGTGACTTCGCGCAGAATGCTACTGCAGGTTGGGGAAGCAACTGGCAGGGACCTAACTTCAAGTGTGAGAAGATTGGTAGTGGCATTCCTTTGACAGACAAGGAAAAGAAGGAAGTTCTGACTACAGCTTTGGATAAGTGGATTGATGGTATGATGGAGGCTACTGATGGTTATGTTACATCTTGGGATGTTGTGAACGAGGCGATCTCTGGTAAGAAAGGTGCTGATGGATTCAATGAGTTGCAGCATGCAACTAATGCTCCTGCTTCTGATGTAGCCAATAGCTTCTACTGGCAGGATTATCTCGGTGATATCGACTATGTTCGTACAGCCGTAAGAGATGCACGTAAGAGCTTTGCTGAGCACAATGGTGATCCATCTAAGTTGAAGCTCTTTATCAATGACTACAACTTGGAAGGTTACTGGGATCAGCACGCTAAGCTGAATAGCTTGATCCACTGGATTGGTCTGTGGGAAGATCCTAATGCAGAGGAGCCTGTTGTTATCGATGGTATTGGTACACAGATGCACGTAACATGCTATGGTGATGAAACTAAGCAGGCTAAGCTTAAGAGCGACATCGAAGAGATGTTTAAGTCGCTGGCTAAGACAGGTAAGCTCATCAAGATTTCTGAGCTTGATATGGCTTATGAGGATGAGGCTGGTACTTCTGTTACCTTCGACAAGATGACTGAGGAGCAGCACAAGCAGATGCGTAGCTTCTATACATTCATCATCCAGAAGTACTTCGAGCTGATTCCACAGGCTCAGCAGTATGGTATCACTCAGTGGTGTGCTACTGATTCTCCTAAGGATTCAGGTTGGCGTGCAGGTTGCCCTACAGGTCTTTGGGATAGCAACTATCTCCGCAAGCACACATACGCAGGCTTCGCTGTAGGTCTCGGTGCTCCTGAGTACTGGAAGGAGAATGCAGAATAATGTTAGAAATGAACATTAGTTTAGGTTTTATCATATAAAGGATTAACCGAAATGATGTTAGTCGTGATAGGTCGGTTGTGTCGTGAAGACACGACCGACCTTTTTTGCGTTTTTTTTAATGATGATAATATTCTCTTTCTCCTATGTGTCATTCTTGAAAGAGATTGTCTAGTATGACTTCGCTGTTTACTATACTTGAATGGATGCCATTGGCAACACCAAATGTTGT
>OIYY01001311.1_pt1 | contig 13444 bp, 13 predicted proteins | sample 1588341 | NCBI WGS metagenome assembly OIYY01 (sample SAMN03283287) | human gut metagenome | biome: human-associated habitat; material: feces | host: Homo sapiens | place: Peru | collected 2012
AGATTAACAAGTCTAGATGTAAGTAAGTTTGATACCTCACAAGTAACGAATATGAATGTTATGTTTTCTTCATGTAGCAGATTAACAAGTCTAGATTTAAGTAACTTTAATACATCAAAAGTAACAAATATGAGTAGAATGTTTTCTAAATGTAGCAGTTTAACAAGTTTAGATTTAAGTAGTTTCGATACATCAGAAGTAACCGATATGAGTTATATGTTTCAAGATTGTAGCAGATTAACAAGTCTAGATGTAAGTAAGTTTGATACCTCACAAGTAACGAATATGAGTGTTATGTTTTCTTCATGTAGCAGATTAACAAGTCTAGATGTAAGTAAGTTTGATACATCAAAAGTAAAAAGTATGTCTAGTATGTTTTCTTCATGTAGCAGTTTAACAAATCTAAACTTAAGTAGCTTTAATACATCACAAGTAACAAATATGAGTGGTATGTTTTCTGGCTGTAGCAGTTTAACAAGTCTAGATATAAGTAAATTTAACACATCAAAAGTAAAAGATATGAATTCTATGTTTAATAACTGTAGTAGTTTAACCAGTTTAGATGTAAGTAAGTTTAATACATCACAAGTAACAGGTATGAATTATATGTTTTGTGGATGTAGCAGATTAACAAGTCTAGATATAAGTAACTTTGACACCTCAAACGTAACAAAGATGAGTGTTATGTTTTCTGGCTGTAGCAGTTTAACAAGTCTAGATTTAAGTAGTTTCGATACATCAGAAGTAACCAATATGAGTTATATGTTTTATTCATGTAGCAGTTTAACAAGCCTAGATTTTAGAAAAGCTACATTTGATAAAGTAACTAGTTATGATGGTATGTTTAACAGTACTTCATCTAACATAAACATAATAACTAAAGATGCTACTACTAAGAGTTGGTTAGAAGATAAGTTAGGTGGTAAAGGAAGTGTTGTTATTGCTTAATTAAGGGAAAAATATTTTCTCTTTTTCTTTGTGTTTAAATGTTTTTGTGATACAATTATTACAAGATAGGAGTTGGCTTATTATATGTTTGATAGAATTATTTATATAGGTGATCAAGGTGCAGAGATTAGACTAAAAGATAAAGAACATCTTGCTGTGAATTTGATGAATCTACATCTTGTTATTGAAGATGAAAATAAAAAAATATTAGCAGAAGTAGATGACTTACAGGATGATATTGTAAAGGTACGTTTTTTAGGTGAGATAGTAAATGGTAAACTAGTAGGTGGTGTTTTAAGAAAACCTAAGATTGATGCTAGTATTAGAGTGATTGAACAAAGTGAAATACCAATGATAGTAGGTCGTGATGAAGCAGGATATATGTTACTAGGAGTTAGTCCATTTTATAATGATCATCCGGTATACTTAGATGTTAATAACTTCTTTAGTAATCACTTTGCTATATTTGGTAATAGTGGTAGTGGTAAGAGTTGTGGTATCTCTAGGATTATGCAAAATATGTTTATGGATAAAAGATTATTCCCTTATAAATCTAATATCTTAATTTTTGATGCTTCAGGAGAGTATTATAATGCTTTTAAAGATTTAAATAGAATAGATAGTAATTATCATTATAGATTTATTACTACTAATGAGACGGATGGAATAGGTGAACCATTAAGACTTCCAATATTCTTACTTAATGAGACTGATATAGCTTTACTTTTGCAAGCTTCAAATCATTCACAATTACCAATCATTGAAAGAATGCTAAAACTAGCTAGAATCTTTGCTCAAGGTGGAGATGCTAATAGATATAAAAACCATTTAATTGCTAAAGCTATTATGACTATACTATATAGTAATGAAACGTCTCCTCATAAAAGAAATGAAGTATTTTCAATACTTGCTAGTTGCTCTACGCCAGAATTCAATTTAGAGTCACCTGTTCAAGGTATTGGTTATGTTAGAAAGTTTAGAGAATGTTTTTTAATTGATTCACATGGACAGTTTTCTGAAAGTATTTTATTAACTGAATATGTATCAAGTTTTATTCATGAAGAGTTTGATGACTATGAACCACCTAAAGAGTGCTATTATACATTAGAAGATTTAGAGAAAGCCTTAAACTTTACATTAATTAGTGAAGGATGGCTTCGTAATGAGAAAACTTATGGTGATTCAGTAACTCTTAGAGTTAGACTTCACTCTTTAATAACTTCTAATAATGCTAAGTATTTCTCTAGTCCTAGTGGTAGATATGAAACTTTAGAAACTTATTTATCTAACTTAATAATTTCTAATGGTACAAAATATCAAATTATAAATATTAATTTAGATGATGTAGATGATGATTTTGCTAAAGTAATAACTAAGGTATATTCAAGACTTTTATTTGAATTTACTAAGGGACTTAAGAATAGAGCGAGTATTCCTTTCCATATTCTAGTTGAAGAAGCTCATAGATATATTCAAAATGATACAGATAGATTCTTAATAGGTTATAATATATTTGAACGTATTGCTAAGGAAGGTAGAAAGTATGGATTAATTCTAGGACTTATTTCTCAAAGACCAGTAGAATTATCTGATACAGTTATTTCTCAATGTTCTAACTTCTTAATATTTAAGATGAATCATCCCGTTGATGTTGACTATATTAGAAAAATGGTACCAAATATTTCTGATGATGTTGTTGAAAAACAAAAGACATTGCAATCTGGTACTTGTCTTGGATTTGGTAGTGCTTTTAAAATACCACTTATTGTTAAATTAAAGATGCCTGATCCTATGCCTAAGAGTGGTAACTGTGATGTTGTTAGTATTTGGAATGGCAATATAAATATTTCTCATACTCCTAGTGTTAGTGTACAAACACAGCCAGCAGTAGAAGAGATTAAACCAAGTTTTATAACTCCACAAAATATGGGTGTGGTTGATAACAAACTGGATAGTAGTACTTCATCAATTGTTATGCCAGAAACTACTAATCCAACTCCTGTAACTGTCCAAAATACTAATATTGAACAAACACCTAATAATCAAGTAGTTTCACAACCGTCAAATGTTATTAATTTTGGTGTTAGTCCTAATAATCAACCTATTACCCCAATGCCTGCAACTGATACAATAGGTCCAATTCCAGAGGTAATGCCTGGTGATAATAATGGAAGTATTCCACCAACTTTTATGTAATTTAAAATTTAAAGACACTTGTAAAAGATGTCTTTTTCTTGTATAATTTAGATAAGATTGGGGTTGATATCATGCCTTTAGAAATATTTAAGATGCCTGAAGTGTTAAATCTTCTTCATGATACATTAGAATCTTCTAAAACTATTAATAAAGTATCAGTCTTTTCCCCTAATGGAGAAAAGTATGGCTATAATCAATACTCCCTAATGATAGTAATGGACTTTTTAATAAAATATTGTATTGTTATAAAAGATACCAATAATTTTTTATATTGTATGGACGAGTTAAAAAAAATGATTTATAGCTATAATGATCATAAAGAATTAGTTTTATGGTCTAATGAATTATTAGGAGAATTAATAAGATTAAAACTTAATTTAACTGATAAAACATCTAGTGACAATAAAAGAAAAATCTTATCATATCTATATGAAGAGTATATAGTTAATGGTTATATGTTTCATAGTTTTCCAAGTGCTTTTAAAGAATTAGTAGAAGAAAATGGAATTGATGCTAAAGATTATTCTTATCCTGTATTTTATATGAAAAAACTTTACTATATCTTTAAAAATCATAAGTATAATGATATGATACCTAAATATTTACTTGATGGTATTACATCTATTTCTATAACAGATTCACCAGCGATGGCTTATTATTATGCTTTTAGAAGTCCTCAGTATTTTTGTAATTTAGTAGCTACTTCTAAATATTATAAAGATAATTCTAGTTATGATTATGAAGCTTATTATCGTAAAGATATGGATGCTTGTAGAAATAACTTGTTACTTTTAACAAAACATTTAAATATGACTGATAAAGAAAAAGACACAGTAGTAACAGCTTTTTCTAAACAGTGGAATTTATTAGATGCTAGTAATTCATTACCAGAAATAGCTTTTATTTCTAGAAAAGATGTAGGAAAAGATAGTCTAGATGATATAGATGAAATAATTAAAAAGTCAAAATATGAAGATTTAGTTGTTTCTATAGCTAGAATTACTGATAGTAAGTATTCTCATATTAGAAGATATTCTCCTTTATTTCCACTTAGTTTTACAGTTAAAACTTTTCCTAGTTATAAAGAGATAAAAGAAAATAGGTTTATAGTGAAAGAAAAAGAAGAAGTAGTAGAAAAGAAGGAAGTACCAGTAATAGTTCCTAAGAGAAGTATTAGTTATGGTTATGCTACAATTCTTTCGCTATTAGGATTGCTATTTATCTCTTTAGGTTGTACACTATTTATTATATTTAGATATTATGGAATTGGAGGAGTTTAGATGAGTTTAAAAGTAGTATTTATGGGAACCCCTGAGTTTGCTGTTCCTATAGTTAAGTTATTAAATGATAGTTATGAAGTAGTAGGAGTAGTTACTCAACCTGATAAAATGGTGGGTAGAAAGAAGATTATGACTCCACCTCCTGTTAAAGTTGTTAGTGAAGAGCTAGGTTTAAAAGTCTTTCAACCAAGACATATAAAAGAAGAGTATCAACCTATTTTAGATTTAAAACCAGACTTAATAGTAACTTGTGCATATGGACAAATATTACCAGAAGAGATACTTAATTACCCTAAGTATGGTTGTATTAATGTTCATGCTTCTCTTTTACCAAAACTAAGGGGAGGAGCACCAATTCATCATGCTATAATTGATGGCTATAAAGAAACTGGTATTACTATTATGTATATGTCTAAAAAGATGGATCAAGGTGATATCTTAACTCAAGTTAAAACGGAAATAAAAGATGATGATACTTTAGGTACATTACAATATAAATTAAGTGAGATGGCTAAAGATTTATTAAAAGCTACTATTCCCTTATTAATTGATAAAAAAATAGTTCCTCTAAAACAAAAGGAAGAAGAAGCAACTTATGGTTATAATATTTCAAGAGAAGAAGAAAAAATAGATTTTAATAAAACTTGTGAAGAGGTAGATAGACAAGTAAGAGGATTAAATCCTGTACCAGCTTGTTATACGACTCTTGATAGTAAAAGATTAAAAGTATATGATGTTCGTTTTGGTGATAAGTATTATCCAAATACTGAAAATGGTACAATAGTTAATTTTCATCATGATGGTTTTAGTGTTGTTTGTGGTGGAAAAGAATTAGTAATTACTGATCTTGCCCTAGAAGGTAAGAGAAGATGTGCTGCTAAAGACTTTTTAAATGGGGTATCGAAAGAAGAATTGAAAGGAAAAGTATTAAGATAAATGGAAAAGAAAGATACTAAGAAGGTTGTTAATAATTTATTAAAGTCAGAAAGAGGAAGAGCCATCTTATTTTTTCTTTTCTATTTTGTTTTCTTTCTGGTTATAATTTTAATGGCTAGAACTAATCTTAGTAATAATAAGAAGAATAATACTAATACTAGTAATCAATCTACTACTAGTATAAAAGCTGATTATGATTTAAAAAAATTAGAGGAAGGTAATTATCGCTTTACAAGAGAAGAGACAAGAAATAGTATTAAAACTATCTTTACAGGTGAAGCTAATGGGGGAAGAAGTTCTTTCTTAATGACTAGTGATAATGGTATTAAAAACTTTTTCTCTTATAATGATATTTATTTAGAAAAAGAAAGCAATAGTTATAAAGTATCAGTTAATCCTTATTTGTATTCTAGACTTAATGATTATTCTATCATAAAGAAGATACTTGATACTGCTCATTTGAAAGCAAAGACTACTTATGAAAATGGTAATACTATTTATCAATATGAGATAAGTTCAACCTCACTTTTATCTATCATGGATAATAAGGAAGTAGATTTAGATGACCAAGTTAATTTAATTAGTCTAACTACAGATGAAAATAAAAATGTAGTAGAAATTATTTATCAACTAGATAGTTATCATAGTTATAGTTATAATGTAGTAGAGCATCTTACTATAAAAGTAGATTATAGTGATTATGGTAAAGTTAAGGAACTAGAAATACCTGGGTAGTTCTTTTTCTTTTTAGTGATAAATAAATAGACAAAGTAAGTCAAAGTTAGATATAATAGATAAGGAAGTGGAGATGAAAATATGTTTGAAAGTCTAGGAGATCGTTTACAAGAAGTTCTCCATAAAGCGAAAGGTTATGGAAAGATAACTGAAGAAAATATTGATGAGATGATGAGAGAAATCAGGCTTTCTTTATTGGAAGCTGATGTTAACTATAAAGTAGTAAAAGAATTTACTACTAGAGTAAAAGAAAAAGCTTTAGGTGAAGAAGTTAAAAGGAGTATTAAACCGGGTGACTTATTCGTTAAAATAGTAAAAGATGAATTAACTGAATTATTAGGAGGAGAAGCAGCTCCTTTAAATATGGAAGGTAATCCTGCTACTTTGATGTTGGTTGGTCTTCAAGGATCTGGTAAAACTACTACTATTGGTAAGCTTGCTAATTATTTAAGAAAAAAGTATAAGAAGAAACCATTACTAGTAGCTGGTGATATTTATAGACCAGCTGCCATTGATCAGTTAAAACAAATAGGTAAACAATTAAGTATAGAAGTATATGAAGAAGGTATAACTAATCCTGTTTCTTTATGTCAAAGAGCTTATAATTATGCTAAAGAAAATGGTTTTGATTATGTCTTAATTGATACTGCTGGACGTTTACAAATTGATGAACAGTTAATGGAGGAATTAAAGGAAGTAGAAGAGGCTATTAAACCACAAGAGACTTTATTAGTTCTTGATTCGATGATGGGACAAGATGCTATTCATGTAATTGATGGTTTTAATGAAAAGTTAAATTTAACTGGTGTTATCTTAACTAAGTTAGATGGTGATACTAGAGGAGGAGTTGCTCTTTCTGTTCGTCATTTAACTAATCTTCCTATTAAGTTTATTGGTACTAGTGAGAAGTTAGATGGTTTATCTAGTTTTGATCCAGAAAGAATGGCTGGTAGAATTCTAGATATGGGTGATATTATCTCTTTAGTTGAACAAGCAGAAGAAGCAATTGATGAGAAAGCAGCTACTAAGGCAGCTAAAAGATTACAACAAGGTAAGTTTGATTTAGAGGACTTTTTAACTTCCATGAAACAAATAAAGAAGTTAGGACCACTCGAGAATTTAATCAAGTTAATACCAGGTGCTAAAAAGATGGGACTTTCTAATATCCAAATACCTGAAAAGCAACTTGCTCATGTAGAAGCGATTATTCTTTCTATGACTAAAGAAGAAAGACGTGATCCTAGAATTATTAAAGCTAGTAGAAAGACAAGAATAGCTAAAGGTAGTGGTAGATCTGTTCAAGAAGTAAATCAATTACTTATTCAATTTGAACAAATGAAAAAGATGATGAAAGGCTTTAAGAAGGATAATATGCAATTACCTTTCTAAAGTTTAGGTATACTAATCCTTTTATCATCTTTATGATAAATATAGTCAAGATCAATTAATTTGATCTTTTTCTTTTGATAACTTTTACTTTGAGTAATATCAATTACTTTATGATTACCATCTACATCTTTAAATCCCTGATAATTCATCTCATCAGTAAACAAAGCAAAATTAGATTCAAAGTTATTATCACCAATTACTAAACTAGCTCTTTCCAAGTCTTTCTTTATATCAGTGATATCAGCTTTAGTTAGTTTAATAGCCTCTCCTTTAGGACTTATCTCAATATATAAATTTTTCTTTTCTAATGGGAATTTCTTTTGAACAATTAAATCATTAAAACGGTAGAAAGTAGGAAAGTCAAAAGTAGCTTTTTTATCACCAATTTTTAATACTTTATCTGCAAAAAAGAAAGTAAAGTTAGATGAACCTGCTCCTTTATATTCTAGATTAGTAAAATCAAAGTTACTGTCTAGTTTTTCAAAGTAAGGATATAGATTATTTTTCATTATTTTATACATTATCTTAGATTTAAAATATAATTGTAGGGGAGCATTCTTTTCTTTCATCTTTTTATTTAATAAATATAGTAAAGGATAATTATCAGTTAGATATTTTTCTACTTCTATATATTTTCTTGCTAAATAGTTAATAACTTTTGCATATTCATCTTCGGATAGATTAAAGTCATCAATATTATCTAACATATTAAAGATAGTTTCTAAATCTTTTACTTGTTTAATTTCTTCTAACATAGTTACCCCCTCTTTTTTTTATTAGGACATATTATAGCACTTTTCTTAGGCAAAATAAAGATGCTTTAATGGTGTAATGTCATACTCTATATTAGAGGAGGAAATATAATGTTATATAATAATCAAGATTTTGATATGAATCAATCTGCTAGTATTGTAGGGGATGGAAATATAATTGATCAAGATATGGATATTGATGTTAATATTAATGGTATGGGAATGAATCAGGGTGGTTATATGCAAGCTACTATCCAAAGTCCTATTATCGAACCTATGCAAGAAAGACAAGTTAATAGAACTATAATTCATCAAGTTCCCCATGTTTGTCCTATTAGAACCAGAATAATTAATCATCACATTTATAAACATACTTATTGTCCAGAATATTCTTGTTGTGAAGAGAATGTAGTAAGTAATATTAATCAAGGCTCTTGTTGTAATTTTCACTAAGATGAGGTTGTCTCATCTTTTTCTTTAGGATATAGTTAATATGTGCTATTATGTAGATAGAGGTGATGATTATTAAAGTATTAACAGTAAAAGAACCATGGGCTTCTTTAATTATCAATGGCTATAAGGAATATGAATTTAGAAGTTGGAAGACTAAATATCGGGGTAAAATTTTAATTCATGCTGGGATGACTTTAGAAAAAGATATGGCTGAAAGATTTAGCTCTTATAATCTTAATTTTTATAAAGGAGAAATTATTGGAGAAGCGACATTAGTAGATTGTATTTTAGTAGATGAAGAGTTTAACAAAAAATTATGTGATATTAATCCACTTGTTTATGGAAGAAGTAATCATGTTGAGACTTATGCTTGGAAATTAGAAAATATATGTAAGTATGACCAACCTATAAAAGTTAAGGGAAAACTTGGTCTTTGGAATTATGAAAAGTAGGGGGATAATATGATAGATGAATATCAAAAGATTAAAACACCAAATGAGTTATTAATGTTTATGGATAAGATTAATTATGGATATCTATCTAAGCGTAGTAAAGTATATTTAAATAATGATGGTGATTGGTATTTAGAGTATATATTAGAAAGTACTAGTGATATTTTAACTACTATGACAGGTAACTGTTTTGATCAAACAGAACTGGAAAGGGATTGGTTTACTAAGAATAATTATTATGTGGAAACATATTTTGAAATGGTTAATCTAAATTATAAAAATGTTTATCCAACACATTCTTTTTTAATATATAAAAACAATGGTAACTGGTATTTATTTGAACATGCTGATTATGAAAATAAAGGTATATATGAATTTACTAGCAAAGAAGAGTTATTAATATTTCAAATGAATAATTATATTTCTTACTTAAAAACTTTTAATATTAGTGATTTGGAATTATCTAAAGTTATACTTAGAAAGTTTGAAAGACCAAAGAAGCATATAGATGCTAAAGAATATCTAGATTATGTTGTTAATAGTGAGATAGTGAATATATAAACAAAAAAAGTCTTGAAACTCAAGACTTTTAAAATTCTAACTGGTCGGGAAGACAGGATTTGAACCTGCAACAGCTTGGTCCCAAACCAAGTGCTCTACCAAGTTGAACTACTTCCCGAAGTGGTGCGCTCGAAGGGATTCGAACCCCTGACCTTTTGGTTCGTAGCCAAACGCTCTATCCAACTGAGCTACGAGCGCATGATTTCCCTTGAAAGACAAGTCTATCTTAGCACATTAATAAACCCCAGTCAAGCATTTTTTTACAATTTAAAGGTTGTTTCATTAATAAATGTATATTCACTATGACATTTTAACTGTCTCACTAACTTGAATAAAGCCATATCTCGCATTTTACACTCTAACATAATATCAACATCTTCATCAACTTTTTTTAATAAATCAAGAAGTTTAATAAACTCTTTTTCATCAATATAATTATGATGACTTCTCTTATCCTTTCTACTTTTGGGAGAAGAAAAGTGTATCTTTGGTTTTAACTTCGTATCCTTCCAAGTAGATAAAATATCTTTTAAATCACTAGTTGTTAATTTCTTTTTATTATTACATTTATAATGATGATAATCTAAAACCATAGGAATATTTAATTTTTTACAAATAGCCAGAGTATCTTCAAAAGTAAATATTTTGTCATCATTTTCTAAAATGATAATATCTTTTAAATAATCAGGTAACTTTTTAAAATTAGTAATAAATCTTTTAACACTTTCTTCTTTGTTATCCTTACCACTCCCAACATGAATAATTGCTTTACCATTTATTCCTAGTAATTTAAAAAGATTATAATGGTATTCAATTTGTTTTATAGATATTTCTACAACTTTTTCATTAACACTATTTAAAACACAATACTGATCTAAATGGGTATCAACTCGCATTCTATACCTCTTTATCTTTTTTCCTATATCATTAAACTTTTCACTAAAGGGTAATAAATAATCAAAATTAACTTTATCATGAGTAGCTAGAGGAATAATATTAGGAGACATTCTATAGAAATACACTTCATTTATATGATTATAGTTAATAACATTATCAAAGATATATAAATTTCTATTAATAATTTCTCTTAACCTTCTATTACTATCTTCAGAAGTTAGACTAGAGTAAGTCTTATAAGTCATAGTATGAGAGTAAGTAATATTATCTAAAGATAAGGGACTTGCTACATAACCTAGATGGATTTTCATGTCAATCACCATTATTAGTATTTCAAAATCTAGAAAGTATTATTCTATAAAATTAAAAACAACATATATTTTAATAGGTGATTATTTTGAAAAATGAAATAAATATTGCTTTTCCCCAAGTACCATATGAGAACTTAAAAGAAAAACTAACTACGTTTATTGAAAATGAAGTAGATAATTTTTTAGACTTTGCTAAAGAAAAATATCAAATAGAACTTCCTTGTAATTTAACTATTACTTATGAGTATTATAGATATAATAGTTATGATAGTTATGTATTTTATATATCTAGTTTTGTTTTTGGAGCTCATCCTGATAATAGAATAATATCTTTTACTTATGATACTATTAATAATCAGATTATTACTATGGCTGATTTAATAGATAAAGATCCATTCCTTTTAAATTATTTATCAAAAGAAACTAGAAGTAAACTTTTAAACAATAAACGTATTGTTGATAGAAATATGCTGTTAGAAGGGACTAAACCAGTTATAGATAATTATCAAGTGTTTGCTTTTACTCCTAGAGGAATTATTCTTTTTTTTCAAGAATATCAAATAGCTCCTTATTCATCAGGTAGCTTTAAGGTGTTAATTCCTTACCGAAATAGTGATTTCTTAGATAGAAGAATATTTTCTGCTTATTAATAAACATTAGTTGACACAATAATTGTTTTAATTTATTTAATTATTAAATCTCAAGTAGTATACTAATGATATGGAGGTTTAATAATGATTAGAAATTATTTAAAGAATTTTGAAAAGTATTCTATTTTGATATCTAGCTTGTTAATTATTTTAGGAATATTCTTATTGATTAGTCCTATGAAGTCACTAGAAGTAGCGGTTATATTTTTTGCTGCTATTATGATGGTTAATGGTATTAGTAGTTTTATTTCTTACTTTATGTTACCTAATGAAGAAAGACTATTTAGTCTTGATTTAGTAACAGGAATAGTAACAACATTAACTGGTAGTCTTATCTATCTTTATAGAATGGATTTAATTAATGTTTTTCCAGTAATTTTAGGTATATGGATAATAGTTAGTAATTTAATAAAGATGCAATTATCTATTAATCTAAGTGCTATTGTAGGAAGTAATTGGTTCTTATTACTAATCACTCAAATATTAATGATTATTCTAGGAGTAGTGTTGATTACTAATCCATTTAGTTCATTAATAGCCTTAACAACTCTTGCTGGATCTTTCTTGATAATAGCAGAGGTAGCTAGTCTAATAGAAAGTATTTATATTTTAGTAAAATTAAAGAATCTTTAGGATTCTTTTTATATGGATTTTGTAATAGCGTAATATTTAAAACTTTTAATATTCTTTTTTAGTAACCTGTGTTATAATACAGGCAAGAAGTGAGGATATGTCAACTACCCACTACCTAAAGGGGGTGGGCTTGTAACTGCCCAGTTGTACTAACGACTTACGTCTCCGACCTTTCATACCAATAGATATTGCTATCTAAAGTGGTGTTACATCAAAGGGTGGTTGACAACACCCTTTGTAGCAAAGTTTACTCTGTTACAACTGTATTAGGTACTTGGCTATCAATAAGATAGTTTATTCCCATACGATACAGATTCATAGCTCCTATACGGTCATCATTGGATTTATAGCCACAGTTTTTACAAGTAAACAGATGTATCTTCTTGTTACGGTTTGCCTTTTCAGTATGTCCACAAATAGGACAACACTGACTTGTATAACGGGGGTCAACTTTTATTACAGAAGACTGATTCTGCTTAGCCTTGTAAATTAGTTTCTGTTCTAAATCATAAAATGACCACGATACAGAAACATAACGGTCTTTAATTCTAACACGCTCTGTAACATTACGAATACCCGACAAATCTTCTAATACAAAGAGTGTATGTGCATCTAATCCTTCTTTTTCACCAATTAATTGAGAGAAGCTATGTACCTTTATGAAATGCTGGATACGCTTAGGATCTCCACAGTCAAATTCAATCATCTTCATCATTAATTCTTCTAACATATTCATCACCTGCATCTATTGTAGCACAAAAAGAAAAAGACCCGTAGGTCTTAACGTGATAATGTATAGCCTTTTCCAATGACTGAATGAACATCACTCACAAAAACAAAGGAAGTAGGATCTATTTCTACAGAAATTTTCTTAATTGTCGCAATTTTCTTATACTGTGTGACTACAAGAATGACCTGCATATCTTCTCTTAAATAACCTGTTTCAGCTTTTAATAAAGTGAGACCAACATCAATTTCTTTATAAATACGTTCTCTGATTTTTTCATATTCATGACTCATAATCATGATTTCACATTGTGATTGACCATATGCCAATACTTTATTGACTGTTATAGTACAGATCATAATCGCCAGAATACCGTATACATTCTTCATAAAGGGATTAGATGCCACCTGAATCAAAATAACTGTAATATCACATATATTCATAACGATAGAAACAGGGACTTTGAAATACTTCTGTAAAATCACACCAATAATATCAAAGCCACCAGTATTTCTGTAAGCGTC
>OIYY01001314.1_pt1 | contig 13376 bp, 15 predicted proteins | sample 1588341 | NCBI WGS metagenome assembly OIYY01 (sample SAMN03283287) | human gut metagenome | biome: human-associated habitat; material: feces | host: Homo sapiens | place: Peru | collected 2012
GGGCGGTCTGGCTTTGCTCTGTCGGGGGCGGGTCGCCCTGCTCAAAGTACCGGGCCAGACTGTCCAGATTCACAAGCCAGCCGCGCCCGGCATTCACATACCGGATTTTTCCGGTCTTGCAAAGCCGCCGGATATAGGACGGTGACAATCCATAGATTTCAGCGGCTTTCTTAACGGTTCCCATGTTCGGATAGCGGATAGTATTATTCAAGCAATGCACCTCTTTTCCTTCTGGTCGATGTGTGTCGCTCTCTGTGTGCCTGCATTAAACCATGGAGGGGGCTATATTTCAAGAGGGGCGAACGTGAACAGCGGTGCAGCGGGATGCAGCATTGATGAGCGGGAATCCCTACGCCCATTTGGAATAACGTGGAATCTCTTTGCATCTGGTGCCACGGAGTGCCGTCCTGTGTCGCGGGGTGCCGTGGCTTGCATCAGGTTTTCCCGGCGGAATATGGATAGATAGCGCGAAAATCTGCCAAGCAGGACGTTTGATGAAATTTTATCATGATAAAAATGAGCAGGCAACAACAAGCCCCCGCGCGACATTGTGAGTGCCGGGCGGGGGTCGTTCAGTACGGATGTGTTGTGCAGAATGACGGACATTCACGCGCGTGCACAGGCGCACGAGGCTAGCGGGATTGTCAGGGGACACCACGAGTAAGGCCAACGAGCGAAGCCGTTATTTTTTGGGGCCGGGGGTACTGGGCTTTTTCATCAGCCCGCCGGGTGCACTTCCTGCTTTCCCTGCGTCAGAATCTGCATTGCCTGTGGAATAAGTTCAGGATGTTCCCGCAACGCTTTCAAAAACTCTTCATCGGTCATATTGTTGTTCATTTTCTTTTCAGCCTTAGCGGTCTGCACTGCTTCGAAGTATGTTCTGCACTCAGCGCTCAGTTGATCAGCAAAAATGTCAATATATCTGTGGATTGCGAAAAGTGCAGGAATAAGGCTGTCCGGCTCGTCGTCGCCTTTTTCCATTGCAATGCGCACTGCATTGACTAACTGCGAGATATCCTTGAGGGCACAAAGCTCAAGCTCGATATCAGAAATTACACCAAAAGCACCATAGTCGTCCATTGTGTTACCCTCCGTTTTCAATATGCTGCACGCTCATGCAGCGTTACTATTCGATTGCCCCGCCGGGCTGTTTGGGTTCAGGTGTCCACTGTGGACACTTTTCAGTGCGGCATATAATCATGCAGCAGATGATAGACCGTATACAGGATGAATGCCGGAATACTGTCATTTTTCAGTGCCTGACGGATGCAGGCTGCATATTCTTCCGGCGATGCTTCATACATCCGTGTAGTGCGCTTGATGGGCTTGTTGGGGTCAATCTCTTTCATGCGTTTTCACCTCCTAGCGTCGATTTCTAAAAAGCGCTGCCGCTCTTTGTCAAACCAGATGGGAATTGTGCCGGTCAGGCCGTCCTTGTTTTTGGCAAGGCTGGCTTGGAAGGACTCCCCGCCGTCATTGGTGACAACCTTTTCGACCAGAAGCAAAACCGCGTCTGCGTCCTGTTCCAGCTGGCCGGACTCTTTCAGATCAGCGGTAGATGGAACAATGCGGTCAGCATTGCGGTTCAGCTGGGCTAAGGCAACCACAAGGATGCCGGTGGTCTGTGCCAGCTCATGCAGGGCAATGGAAATTCCTGTGATGGCCTGATAACGATCTTTGGTCTTGCCGTCTGCCAGCAGTTGCAGATAGTCGATAAAAACAACCTGTGCTTTCATCCTCTGGGCTTGTGCCTTCACCCATCCCACGCCCCTGCCAGATGCAGAGCGGATATATAACGGCAATTTGTGCAGTTCTGCAAGGCGGTCAAGCTCTGCTTGCGGCACGGCCTTGGCTTTTACGTCCGCCAGAGGAACCGCCAGACGGTTCGCAATGATGCGCGTTGTCAGCGTGGCCGGGGATGTCTCTAAGCTGAAATAGCACACGCGGAAGCCCCGCCGGGCCATCTCGCAAGCCATTTGCAAAGAGAGTGCCGTTTTACCCGCGCTTGGTCTGCCGCCGATGATAAACAGGTTTCCGGGTGAAAGATTCAGATTTCGGTCAAGTACAGGAATCCCGATTGGAATGTACTGTGGAGCCTTGTCCTTGTTGCGGATGTACTCTTCTGTCAGTTCTCCAATGGATTGAAAATCTGGGCTGTTTTTGCCGATCGTCAGCGTTTCACCCATCCGACTGTAGATTTCAGGCAGATCATCATATGCAGCGTTTGCAGATTCCAGAGCAAGGGATTGAAAACGGTTCAAGGCCGCTTGTTCCTGCACGATGCGCACCCACGCTTCCACGTTGGAACGTGTTGGCCGGACGCATTCGGCGGAATACTCATCGACGCAGCCCATAACAGCGGCTTGCTGGGCCGGATATCGCGTGCAAATCTGCACGGTGTCCAGCATGCCCGTGGACGTCCAGAAGCCTTGCAGAGCAGCAAAGACGGGCTGCATATCTGGTTCGAAGTCGGAAATATCCAACACGGGTAGAACGTATGGTGCAAATTCCGGCTGTACGAGCACCGTTCCAAGCAAAACTTTTTGTATATTCACCGCAGCACCTCCATCTTCTGCCAGTCCTCCCCGGCGGATTCCTTAGCCTTTTTCCGGGCTTCCCGCCGGGTTTCAACATCTCCAAGTGTGCGGACTCCATCGGCCTGCCAGCTCTTCAAGATGCCGTTGACGTACTTCCAAGACCTGTGCCCGCTCTCGGCAGCTTCGTCGAAGGCCTTGCAGATCACATCCGTGGGAATAGAACTGCGGTAGCTCTGCAACTTGTCCAGCGCAGACGGCGGAAATCCTCCAATGACCTGTTCGTATTGCTGGACGATTTTTGAAAGGTCTGGGTCTGTGCGAGAATTGGAAATTCCGGAAGCAGCGGCAGCCTTACTACTACTGCTACGTTGGGTTGGGTTACGTTGGGTTACGTTAGGTTGGGGCGTCATTTGGTTGTCGCTTGGTATACCATTGGTATCCACTTGGTTGCCACCGTTCAAAATATAGCGTTTATTCGCTGTTTCGGAAAGCATGGAACGCTCATCTTGAAACGTGGTCGGTTTGTATCGGTCATTTCTGAGGTTATTGTTCACTTTCCAGTCACTTATCACGATTACGCCGGAACGGAATGTGATAATATAGCCAGATTTTGCCAATGTTACCAAATCGCTTTCGCTGCATCCTGACACCCGCACAATAGAACGCGGGTTCGATACAAACCCGTCATCATCACCCCGCATCCCCAGATGAAAATACAGGGCCTGTGCTGTCAGAGGCATTTCCAGAAAGGAGTCGGTCTCTGTCACATCCACGGAAAACATTCTCTTATTCGCCACTGCAACGCCCCCAATTCGGCCCATTGGGCTCTACCCGGCGGATACCGCCCACTGTCTCCTCCAGCCCCGCCGGGCCGGGGTCGCCTGCCTCAAAATACCGGGCCAAACTGTCCAGATTGATGAGCCAAGAATGCCCCGTGTTCACAAACGCGATCTTCCCGGCCTTGCACAGCCTGCGCAGATAGCTGGGAGACACTCCAAAAAGCTCAGCGGCTTTCTTGACGCTGCCCATTTGCGGGTAGTTCCGAAAGCGTGTTACATCACCCATTCTGTTCCACCTCCTTACCGCCCACAGCGGTTATGATCTCGTCCCGAATGCAGCGCAATTCCTGTACAGCCTCCTGCAAGGTCTGCACCTCCCCGGCGGCGATAGCGTCACGGAGCGCGATTTCGGCGGTTTCTACGGTCGCAATGGCTAAACTAGGGTAATATCTCGCGGACTTCCTCAAAATCGTTCCTGTACCGGATAAAGTGCGCTTTCCGACCACATACGAGCAGCCATTTTTTGTATCGACGGCCAAAAAGTAATCTCCAAAAATATGAATCATGTTTTTCCAACTCCTTCTAACGATTTCAGTGTTTTGTTGTTCGGGTTCGTTCGTTTTCGTTGATAACTGCATTGAATCATAAAACAAAAAACGTTGCAAGAATGATAAATTTTTGCGTACAAAATGTTGTAAAGTGTATTTGTTGAAAGATTGTTCGATAAAGAATAATTCATGAAATGCAGATAGTAACGTATACTAACGGGTACTAACGGCTACTAACACTTACTAACAGCGATTTGCATGAAATATAAATCAAAAACATGGATAGATGATGTAATAATTTGTACTGAAAAACAAATGTGAAATTTAGAAATCAGCACAATGAACGCTATTCATCACTTAAAAGATTTTCAAGTGGTACACCTAAAGCAGCAGCAATACGTCGAGCACTGTTCTTTGTAATACTACGGCCACAACGAGCGGCTCCAATTGTGGACACTGAAACTGTACGGTAACGCTCAGTTCTAAGATTGTAATGTGTTGTTTTGCCATTTCGCTAATGATAGCAACCCTGTTGAGAATCAATTTCTACATCCCCTTTATTTGAATGAAAACATTCTTTTTCATCAATATAATGCAATTGTATCATTCTGTCAAGCCCTGAAAAGAATTTTTTCATTGCTTTTCCTGATGAGCTAAGGTATAATCAAGATGGGTGATAATATGAGTACACAGTCTAAAACCATCGGAAGCGCTATTCGAGAAGAGCGAAAAAAGCAAAGACTGACCCTGAATGAATTGGGAAATCGAATGGGAATATCAGGCTCTTTAGTAGGACAGTATGAACGAGGCGTTGTAAATCCTAAGTATGAAACCATTATGCGATTTGCAAAAGCATTGAATACAACACCAAGAGCGCTTTTAGCGGGAGTATGGAATACTCCGTTTTCTGAAGATTTGTTCTCTCAGGGAATAGAGGAACTTTTCCAATCTGAAGATTGTGTTGCGGTGAAATATACGTTCGGTGGTGAAATGATACCGATTACAGCCCAAGAACAACTGAACGAAGCCTTCTCACAGCTAAATGCAGATGGAAAACAAGTAGCTGTTGAGCGAGTGCGAGAACTCGCTCAGATTCCAAAATATCAACGAAGAGAAGAAAACGATGTGGATGAAGCCCCCGCCGGGGATGATCTCACCCCAGATGACCCCGGTGAAGCTGACCCCGCAGAGAAAGCGTGAATCTATGGCAAAGATCATAAAGCGCACAAAGAAAGACGGCACTTGCTCCTACTGCATCCGGGTCTCCAATGGTTACGACCGGCTAGGCCGTCAAGTGTTGGTCAATCGCACCTATACACCCCCGCCGGGTTTGACCGGGAAGAAGCTGGAAAAGGAACTGCAACGTCAGGCAGATGCCTTTGAACAGGAAGTGCGCAGCGGCATTTCGCTGGATGCGTCCATGAAGGTGGACGACCTGATAGAGCGCTGGTTCACAGAGTATGCCGAAAAGAAACTCAAGCCCAAAACCGTGTACGACTATCGGCGGCTTGTGCCGCGCATTTCTGCCGGTCTGGGGCAACTCAAGGTGTGCCAGGTCAAGCCCTCGCATCTGATGGCTTTTTATTCCAACCTCGAAGAGCAGGGTGTGCGGGAAGATAGCGCCTATACTGCGGTTCTGGCCTTGCTGGAACAGTTGCCAAAGGGCAGACGCGGCCAGATCGCGGAGGCGGCGGGCGTTTCAGAGCGGACAATGGCGACACTGTACAGGGGCGGAAACGTCAGCCGGGCAACTGCTGAAAAGGTAGCCAGCGCCGCCGGGCTGCCCCTTTCCAGGGCTTTTATAGAGCATAGCAAGGCAGGCGGCAGGCTCAACGGAAACACGGTGCAGCATTATCACCGGATGCTGTCCAGCGTGTTCACCAAGGCTGTGCAGTGGGGGCTTGTAGCAGAGAACCCGTGCAAGCGCGCAGAAGCCCCAAAGGCGCAGGAAGTGGACGTGCGGGCGCTGGAAGAAAAAGACGTTGTGCGCCTGCTGGAAGCCTTGCAGGACGCGCCCACACAGTACAGCGTTATCACACAGCTTGCCCTGCTCACGGGTGCCCGCCGGGGCGAGATATGCGCCCTGCGGTGGTCCGATATCGACATGGGCGCGGGAACGATTTCAATTGAACGCACCTTGCAGCACATTCCGGGCAAAGGTGCGGTGTTCAACCCGCCCAAAACAAAGCGCTCTCGGCGGTGTGTGAAAGTCGGGCCGGACTGTGTGCAGCTCTTGCAGGAATACCGCCAGCACCAAAAGGCAGAACGGTTCAAGATTGGCTCCGAGTGGGTGCGCCGGGTGGAGATCGAGGGGAAGCGCGTAGAAAATGACCTGCTTTTCACCAAGTGGAACGGCGCACCAATGGACCCGGACGACGTGACAACATGGTTCGGGCGGTTCCTGGTTGCTCATAACCTCCCGGCGGTTCACTTCCACAGCCTGCGTCACACCAACGCCAGCTTGCTGATCGCGGCCCATGTGCCTGTTACCACCGTGTCGGGCCGTCTGGGCCATGCCAAGACCAGCACCACCACGGACATTTACGCCGGGTTCATCCGTTCGGCAGATGCAGCAGCGGCGGAGGCCCTGACGGGTGTGTTTGACCGTATCCGGGAAAAGAGCCACGCATAACATGCCCAAAGAAGCAATACAGCCCACAGGAAGCGCGGAAGAACCCCGCCGGGCCTGTGGGCTGTTTCCTTTCTGTCTGCTGTTCTGGGCGGCTCAGGTGTTCACTGTGGACACTGTAAGGCACATTTCCCGGAAAGTGCCTTATTTGTGCCTTACTGAACGAAAAAATAGTGATTCGAAGGTGAACGAACAAACATGAAAAGCACGTTGATTCTATATAAAATCGAATGTTTGAAAACGTTCGAACTCGTAACAAGACTATTTTGTAATCAGTGGGTTGCAGGTTTAACTCCTGTCACTAGCTCCAAGAAAAATCCTACGATATGCCGATAGAATGGCGGCATGTATCGTGGGATTTTTGCTTTTATATGCGTTGTGAAATGCCCGGAAAGTGCGACAAATTTGAAGAGGCCGTGATGGTAAAGCACACACATGGAGAAAACGGCATACGATCAGAGGAATGGGGCTTGCGAGAAGGAAACCAAAACCATGCAAACGCAGCGTTTTGCGAAAAAGTTGTACTTTTATAGAAATCTTTTTCAGAAATCGGTTGACAAAATCGAGGCGAGATGGTAAGATATACAGGAAGTCAGCTGTGGCTATAAAAATTAAATCTGGGCGTGTTCCCGAGTGGCCAATGGGGACAGACTGTAAATCTGCTGCTTTTCAGCTTCGGTGGTTCGAATCCACCCGCGCCCACCAAAAGAGCTTCAGCGTAACTACTACGTTGGAGCTTTTTGTTTTGTGTGTGCGTGAAACTCACGAATGCGGGCGGATTCGAACAGCTGCGGCGCTGTCGCAGAAGACAGCGCAAAAACAGCCCGGTGGGCTGTTTTTAGCAGCGCGGCTTGCGCAATCCACCCGCGCCCACCAAGAAATAGCACAACGTGGATGTTTCAAAATGCCCTCTGCGCCGGAAGCATGCGTAAAGATAAGTCAAGATCTTGAACACCAGATAATCGTAATCGTCTTTAGCCATGAAAAGCTCCTTACTTCTTGGCAGACACATTGCATTCTTCAGGATAAAGCTCCTGATATTTTGGGTACTGGAAACTTTCAGTGTTCAAAACAGCATCAGGGCAGTCATGGCGTTCACCCCATCCGAAAACGTCCGGCGAATCACCAAGTTTTTTGCATTTTCCGGGGCCATCCCAGTAAATACAGACATTACATTCTGGAATGCAGGTCGTGACACTATAAAACGGCGCACGGAACCCCATACTGATATCTTCCTCGCGCAAAATTTTAGGCATTCGGAAGCACCTCGATTTCCAAAAAATAACGGTCGTCTTTTATGCCGACATTCAGTACACGGTACTTCAATCCTCGTGCAAACAGGACTTCGTCCTGATTCTTGAACTTTGGCAATGCCACAGGCTGAAGAAACTGACAGCCCTTGTACCCTTCAGGAATGTGCATTTGAAGAACCGTGTCGCGGCCAGAAAGCTGCAAATCCTCAAAACTCGTAGAAGTAAAGATAGGAAAAGTACCTTGTCCACGAACGATAGTCTGTAATTCTTGTTCGGTAGGATTCTTTGGAAGGCCAAGATCGAGAAAAGACAGCGCTGTATTACGGTACAGTGTGACATCCTGCGGCATTGTGCCGTTGACCAGAGCATTGTCCAGCGCAGCAATAGTTTCCCGAACCTGTGGCGTGATATTACCGTTGCGGATTGCATAATTCACGCGGGTTGCGGTGAAACCTGTATAAGCCCTGAGAATACTCTGCGACGATTCCGGCAACGCCAGAACCTGCTTTGTCATGGCATCTTTTACTGCCTTTATTTTAGTATCATCATTGCCGTTTGTCGAGCCTTTTCTTACCGCATACGCTGCCTGCTTCTGGGCGTTGATGGCATCCTTCCGGGCGGCATGGATAATTTTGGATGATATAGCCACGCTGTTGATGGCCGTGATGTAGCTGCCGCGATGGCTGTGTCAGAGACACTGGCGGAGTATACGCCGAGCGATGAAAAATAACCCATTTTGTAACCCGCTCAAAAGCGAAAAATCTGGCGCGTACTGGAAAGTGCGAAGAAATTGGATGCAAAAAAATGGCTTGAATACGGGAGATTCTGTAAGCTCGCGCATAGGCTGACGTAAGCGGTGCTTGTTCGAATCCACCCGCGCCCACCCATCTGACAGCTCCCGTGTGCAAACACACAGGGGCTGTTTTATTTTTGTCTGCGCATGGTGCAGCAGCACGCAGCACACCCTCAAGATTGAGAAAAACGGAGCATGTGTCACAAACTTATCACAAAAAGGTTACAAACCGACTTTTTCCACTCAAAAAGATTGTGAAACGATTGTTTATCTGGTATCATATCGGGGTGGCTGGCAAATTGTGCCGGTCTGCGAGAAGAAATGAATCAAGATCAAGGAGAAGTATCCATGAAGAAAAAGAACGTTCTGGCTTCGCTGCTCCTGGCAGGTGCGATGTTCCTGACCGCATGCGGCGGCAGCGCATCCTCCACCAGCGCAGCAAGCGGCGTGTCCGGCAGCTTTACCGGCACGGCCAAGGGCATGGGCGAGGTGTCCGTCACCCTGACCCTGACGGACAACGTCATTACCGACTGCACCGCTAAGGGCGACGAGGAGACCCCCGGCATTGGCTCGGTGGTCATTGAGCAGTTCCCCGGCGAAGTCGTGGAAGGCAACACCATCAACCTCGACAGCATCAGTGGTGCGACCATCACCTCCAATGCGTTTGTGGAGGCTGCCAAGGCTGCACTGACCGAGGCCGGCCTGAACCCCGACGATTACATGGCCAAGGCAGACAAGACCGCCAACGGCGAGACCGTCAGCTATGATGCCGACGTCGTCGTCATCGGTGCAGGCGGCGCAGGCATGACCGCTGCCATGACCGCTGCCGATGCAGGCCAGAAGGTCGTCATCCTGGAGAGCCAGGCTATGGTGGGCGGCAACTCTGCCCGCGCCACCGGCGGCATGAATGCAGCCAAGACCGTCTATCAGGACGAGAACGAGTTCGATCAGGCTGCCGGTGTGGAAAAGACGCTGGCAACGGCTGCTGAAAAGTATGCCGACAATGAGACCATCACCGCACTGGCCAAGACCGTTTCCGAGCAGTGGGCAGCCTATCAGGCCAACCCCACCGGCTACTTCGACAGCGTGGAGCTGATGGAGCTGGACACCATGGTCGGCGGCAAGGGCATCAATAATCCGGAGCTGGTCAAGACCCTGTGCGAAGGCACGGCAGACGCCATCGACTGGCTGGATGAGAACGGCATCACCCTGCACAACGTCTCCAGCTTCGGCGGCGCATCCGTCAAGCGCATCCACCGCCCGGTCAACGAAGAGGGCAAGGTCGTCTCCGTGGGCGCTTACATGATCCCGCTGCTGCAGGAGAACTGCGAGAAGCGCGGCATCGACATCGTGCTGAACACCACCGTCGATACCATCCTGACCGATGCCAACGGCGCAGCCGTGGGCGTTTCCGGTACCGATAAGGACGGCAACACCGTCGTCGTCAACGCCAAGAGCGTCATTCTGGCCACCGGCGGTTTCGGTGCCAACCTCGATATGGTCACCCAGTACAAGCCTGAACTGGCAGGCTTCATGACCACCAACGCCGCGGGCGCACAGGGCCAGGGCATTGAGATGGCGACTGCCATCGGCGCAGGCACCGTGGACATGGACCAAATCCAGATCCACCCCACCGTCGAGGCCAACACCGCCGCCCTCATCACCGAGGGTCTGCGCGGTGACGGCGCGATCCTCGTCAACGCCAACGGCGAGCGCTTCATCGATGAAGTCGGCACCCGCGACGTGGTCTCCGCTGCCGAGATCGCACAGCCGGGCAGCTACAGCTGGCTGATCGTCGATCAGGCCATGGCCGATGCGTCCAGCGTCATCCAGGGCTACATCAAGAAGGGCTACACCAAGACTGGTGCGACCTACGAGGAGCTGGCCAAGGAGCTGGACGTTGATCCCGCTGCCTTCGCCAACACCATGGAGACCTGGAACGGCTACGTTGAGGCCAAGAACGACCCCGACTTTGGCCGCACCAGCTTTGCAAACCCGCTGAACAATGGCCCCTACTATGCCATTAAGGTCACTGCCGGTGTCCACCACACCATGGGCGGCGTGACCATCAACAGCGCCACCGAAGTGCTGAAGGAAGACGGCACTGTCATTCCCGGCCTGTTCGCAGCCGGTGAAGTGACGGGCGGCGTCCACGGTGCAAACCGTCTGGGCGGCACCGCCGTGGCCGACTTTGTGGTCTTTGGCCGCATCGCCGGTGAGAGCGCAGCCAACTACGCAAGCGCACAGTAAAACCGAATAAAAGGCCGGGAGGCCGCCTCCGTCGAACGACTGGGGCGGCCTCCCGTTTTTTGTTGGGAAAATTCCCTTCCCCCTGCGGGGAAAAGCGTGGTATAATCAGAGCATCAAAAAAGAACCGGCAAGAGGTATCCGCTATGATGTACACACTGCATTACGATTCCCCGCTGGGCGGCATCCTGCTGGCGGCAGATGATGTGGGCCTGACAGGGCTTTGGTTCGACGGCGAACTGTATTTTGCCGAGGGTCTGGACCCGGACCACACGGCGCAGAAAACGCCCATCCTGCAGCAGGCAGAACGCTGGCTGAAGGTCTATTTCAGCGGCCGGGAGCCGGGTTTCACCCCGCCGCTCCATCCCATGGGGTCGCCTTTCCGGCAGGCGGTGTGGGAGCTGCTGCTGCAGATCCCCTACGGCCAGACCACGACCTACGGCGCACTGGCAAAGCAGCTGGCGGAAAAGCAGGGGAAGCTCCGCATGTCTGCACAGGCAGTGGGCGGTGCCGTCGGGCACAATCGGATCGCGATCCTTATCCCGTGCCACCGGGTCGTCGGAACGAACGGCAGCCTGACCGGCTATGCGGGCGGCATCGACAAAAAGGAAAAACTGCTGCGGATGGAACACGTCAACATGGAGCGGTTCTTTGTGCCGTAACCGGGGGAGAAGGCTGCGATGCCATCCCCTTGGGGCCCGGATGACTGCCGCATCCGGGCAAGTAAGTGCAGGCGGCGGTCGTCGTTGTTCAAGTCCTCTTATCCGCAGGGGAGAGCGTCAGGAAAAAACAAATCAGCGGCAGTCCTCCCGGTAGACATTCCTACGGGTCCAGGAACCGCACACTAACAAAAGCCCCACTGGGGCTTTTGTTGCCCCGCCTGCGGCAGGGCCGTGTTGTTCAAGTCCTCTTATCCGCATAGCAGAGCGTTTCCAAAAGGACGGATACAAAAAAGAAAAACGACAGCCTTTTTGAAAGCTGTCGTTTGAGAGTGCAGTAAAGCAATCCAAATCCGAACCATTTCCCTCGGATGCAACTTCCGATGCTTCTCCAAAGGTGACGGTCTGTGTTCCTTCTTTATAATTGAAGGTTATCAAAACCTTATCGTCATACAGGTAAATCGCATTGATGAAGGTATCCACCAGTGCCTGCCGCTGGTCTTTCAGACTCATGTCCAGCTTGCGGAACCGGCGCAACCAGAACCGGATGAACTCCTCCGTGACCTTGGGCTTTGCTAGCTTCTCTTCTGCAATGCGGGCTTCAAGCTCACGCTTGGTTTCTTCCAGCTGCTCCAGCCGCTCCTTGGTGGAACTGGTCAGGATTCCAGCCTGAATCGCATTGAGCATATTCTGGATACCCGATTCGGCATCCCGAAGCTGCTTCTCATAGAGGGGAATGCTGGTGTTCTCCTTGTTTTGCAGTTCCATCACCTTGGCGATGATAGATTCCATGGCGGCATCATCCTTGACAAGCTGCATGGTCTGGTTGACTACCAGATCTTCCAGCCACTGTTTACGGACAGTCTTTTTCTTGCAGCCCTTGTGCTTTTTGGCAGTGGCACATTTATAGTAGCGGTGAACTTCTCCCGTCCGGCTCGTGCCGCTTTCGCCAAACATCAGTGCACCACAGTAGCCGCAGAACAACTTGGTGGTGAGCAGATAGTCGTCCTCTGCCTTTCTACGGGCAGGGGCTTTCTTGTTTTTCAACATCTTCTCCTGTACATCGTTGAAAAGCTCTACGGACACGATAGGTGGAATCGCATCGGGAATCAGGACGTCCCGGTACTTCAACTCGCCGATATATCGGCGGTTGCTCAGCATGTGCTGGATGACATTGAAAGTCATTGGCCCACCGCGCTTATTCTTGATGCCCTTTTCATTGAGCCAATCCCGAATCTCCCGCATCGTCTGTCCGTCATTGTACCGCTGGAAAGCTTCAGCTACAAAGGGAGCTGTGAGTGGGTCGATTTCAAAGCGGCGGTCTGCATTGATAGTGTAGCCGAAAGGGATAGCACCGCCAGAGAACTTGCCTTTCAGGGCGTTTTCCGTCATGCCGCGAATGACCTTTTCGGACAGGTCAGCGGAATAATATTCCGCATAGCCTTCAAGCACCGATTCCAGAATGATGCCTTCCGGGCCATCCGAGATGACCTCGGTAGCCGACATGAGCTTGACACCGTTCTTCTTCAACTGGGTCTTGTACCGGGCACTGTCGTAGCGGTTTCGGGCAAAGCGGTCCAGCTTCCAGACCAGCACAATGTCAAACAGCTTCTTGTCGCTGTCTTTTATCATCTGCTGGAACTCCGGGCGGTTGTCTGTCTTAGCAGAGATGGCACGGTCAATGTAGTGCTTGACGATGGTGATGCCATTCTTTTCCGCATAGGCCGTGCATTCACGAATCTGGCCTTCAATGGATTCTTCGCGCTGGTTATCCGATGAATAGCGGGCATAGATTACGGCGGTCATGGCAGGCACCTCCCTAATACAGCCATTCATGTAAATGTTTCCGCATTCATTATACCAAAGTCTTGTTATCTTTGCAATCGTTTGCTATAATAATTGCAAGAAAGTTGCAACTCGCACAGGGAGGA
>OIYY01001316.1_pt1 | contig 13372 bp, 14 predicted proteins | sample 1588341 | NCBI WGS metagenome assembly OIYY01 (sample SAMN03283287) | human gut metagenome | biome: human-associated habitat; material: feces | host: Homo sapiens | place: Peru | collected 2012
TCATATTTTTGGTATTTCTCATATTTTTTTGTGACATATCTATTGTAAACCTATATATATTATGTGCTTAATTGATAATAGGAAAAAGCGCATCTTTATAAAGATACGCTTTTCCCTATTATTCACTTATTCCAAGAAGTTCCTCTAAACTTCTTGGTTTTCTCATATCTTCTATAAATTCTTTCATAGAAGATGCAGAGATATACTTACAATTTCCTTCAACAAACTTTATTACTTTTTTTGCTTCCTCTGGAAGATAGTCAATTAAATCAATGACTTCAGGATACCAAGTAGAAATGGAAAAGTTCGTTTTATCCCAATCTGTATGTAAATCTGCTATTGCTTTGTCCTTGTCCAGAGCAAAGTCTTTTTCAAATGCCACATTATTGCAAAGTGCAGAATTTGCATAAAAATCGTGATCAACTCTAAGATGGTGAATATATCCTTTGAAAAATATGTTGTTTTTATCAAGTTGTCCATTGTTAAACATTGATGTAAGTAATTTAAAGTTTGCATGATTTGTGTCTCCTGGCTCAGAGCCAAAGTGTGTTCCACCATGTTCAATTGAACATAATTTTAACACTTGTTCATAACCTGGAGCTTTGTCGAGACAATTACCAAATAAATCAGTATATTCTGATTCAGTTGGTGTATGTTTTTTCCATAAGTCAGGAGCAATAACTCCTATCACTCCAATTTCTGAAGACCGTACGTCTTCTGGCACTGAACTAACGTGAGTAAAATTTCCAGGCATAATTATGCCCTCCTTTCAATTGTTATATATGTTAGTTTGACCATATACTATATGGCAAGTTACAAAAGGCTCTTGAGCCTAATTCTTAACTATTATATCACTCAAATTTACATAAATCAAGAAAAATAAAATATAATTATGATTAAATCATGAAATTATATTTTATTTTTCTTGTTCTAATTCATTGTTAGCTATTGGGGAAATTATTTTCAAATATTCAACATTGTCTTTTAATTGCATTCCTCTACTAAAAGCAATATTATCAGCTTTTTTAATATTATCAGGAGATATATGTTTTTTAGAACAATTTAAATTTTGGTATAATTCTTGCGCTAATATTCCAATATTAATATAGTTATCATCACTATATTCTAAATTATATATATTTTTTTCATTAACTTTAAATACACAATTTTTAGAAGTTTTATGTTTTTTGTCACTATATACTAAACATTTTAATTTTAATCCTCTTTCTTGTTTATTATCTGTTGGTTTTAAACCTGTTTGATGTATATGTAAAATAAAATTTGCAACACTTAGTAAATTGTATATTGAAATAATTTTAGAATCTGTGAAAAATTTATATATATTTGTATCGTTGATTTTTGAGTGTACTCTAACCGTTACAATATTAATTTTCTCTCCTTTTTCTAATAAAATTCCATCTGAATAAATAGATTTAGCGGGATAGTGAGATAACAATGATAAATTCTTATTTTCTGTAAAATTTGATTTATCGTTGTTTGTTTTTTTACCTAAATTGATATATCCCAATTCATACCAAGAACCTGTATTAGTTTGTTCGAATACGCTCCCATTATTATACAAATTATTTTTCTGAATTTCACCTCCAATATTTATTTTACTGTTTTGATTTTCTCCTACAATGTGATATAATTCTTGTAATGTCATTTCTTTTTTGGTAAGTTTTTTAAGAACTGATTTGTATACTTCTAATAGTTCTTCTAGTTTTTTAACCCTTTCATTTGATGCTACTAACTGGGCAGAATTATAATTTTCTCTTTCTATTTTTTGATTTGTTAATTCTATTTCTGCATTAGCTTTTTCTATTCTTTGACTTAATTTTTCTTCCTTTTGCTTTATTTCTGCTAGTTTATCTTCTTTATATGCAGATACTTCTTCTTTTGCTTTCTGGATTTCTAATTTCTTTTCTTCTTTAATTTGAGATAATTTTTCTTCTGACCTTTTTTTCTCTTCTTCTAATTCTGAATCTAGTTGTTTCTTTCTTTCAATATATTGCGTTTCCAAAGACTCTATTTGGTCTAGATATTTTTTCTCTAGTTCTTGTTTTTTTTGATCATATTCTTTTTTTAATTCACTATTAATTTGTGCTCTTATATTTCTTTCCATTTTTTGAGCTATTGATTCTTCTTGCCCATTCTCTGATGAAAATTGTATATTTCTTTTTTTCATTTATATCCTCATTTCTGTAATTATTCAAATTCTTTTATATTTTCTATTTCAATTTGTTTTAGACAGCTTTTCCAATATTCTAATTCATTTTCATAATACTCTAAAATATCTGCCATGAGTCTTGCATTTATATGATTATAATGGTTTTGTATCATAAATCTTACATCTAGTGGTGATGTTTCGCTTCTTTGTTGGTTAGGTTCACAGGCTGTATAATAATCAAAATTAAATACTTCTATATAGTTATAATATAGATTAGCTTCATCAATTACTCGAGCTAAATATTCCAGATTCTTCATTTGATATAAAGAATAAGCTTCGCGTTCATTTATTCTTTGTGCAGTTACAGTACCATAATTATTAAGTCTGTCTTTATAATTAGCTGCAAAATTTTTAAAAAGATTCCTTATTCCTCCATCTTTTTCTAAATAAGCTTTTTCAAGTTTGTCAAATTCTTGCAATTTTTCTTTCTTTTTATTTATTTTTTTTCTTAATTTTCTAACCTTTTTCATAAAATCAAGATATTCTTTTGTTTTATCTCCATCTATATGAAAAGACATAAAACGAATTGTTTTATCTATGTTAGTATTGTTTTGTTCTTCCATAATTTTTTCTTTTTGTATAGTGTCTTCTTTATCAATTATTTCTTTATTTTCTTTCATTTTTATGTCCTTTCAATTGTAAATATATATCTCTCCAGTTGTTTAGCTCATCTTCTATGATTCTATATACATTTATAATATTAACATCTACATTATTTGTTTTATCTATTTTTATATTTGTTATTTTTTTATTTGAATATGCTAATTTCAAACATTGCATATATTTTAATTTTTCTTGTATTTCTTTGATTTCTTGAAAATCTTCTTCTACTAAATTCAAAATCTCTTTGTTTTTTAAATAGGGCTGTAATTCTTGTAGTTTATCTATATACTTTAATATTTTTTTATAATTTTCAATGTTTTTATTTTGCATAGCTTTGTTCCTTACTTCAGAGTTATATTTTAGTATGATGATTATATAATACAAAAAATATTTTGTCAATATATTATGTATATTTTTCGAACAATGTTATGATTTGCTGCTTATATGAAATAGTTTTTATGCACAATATAGAAAAAACACATACAAAACAAATTTGTTTTGTATGTGTTTTTTCTGTTATAATTGAGGAGAATTAAAAATATTTTGAGGATAGAAATATTTAAAAAATAAATCTCTTCCCATATTAATAGACATAGTATCTAAATGATTAATTTGTGCGTTCTCATTTTGTAGAGAACCCAGAATAAAAATCATATCCTTATTTTTAATTTTTTCTAACATTTGGAGCATATTGCTATTTAAAAATGCGCTATTTAAATTAATAAAGATTATAATTTTGGTATAAAAAACTCCCGGATGTTCTAGGAAAGAGCTAATTAGTATTTGCATGTTTTTTGTTCTATCTCCCAATTTCATTCTTCTATTAAGTCTTTCAAAGGGATCTATAAATGGTGTATCTTCCATATATTCATATGATTGTATTATTTCATGTGCATAATATGAAAAATCACTTTGAATAGAATAACCTTTCTCATTTAGATAATTGTATAGAACTGCAGTTATACAATTGTATATATCCATCTCTTCATAGTCAATGTCAATAGAAAAACATAATATTTCTCTATCTTGTGTATTTAGTAATTTTAATGATTTTTTTACCTTATTGTCGTAATAAATACCAAATACTCCTAGTAAATCAGGTATTTCTTTGTGTTTGATTATTTGAGTAAGGCGTCTAGTTAAATCATTATCACTTTCATATTCCTCAATTATATTTTGATTATCATTAGGTTGATAATGCTCTTCTTCTGATTTTTTATCAACATGTGTTAAAGAAACATTAGTTGATTTTTCCTTCAGAGTACTTTTATCAGAAGGAAATATTATTTGTCGCTTTTTAGCCATGTTTTTCCTCCTACATTATGTTTGTAAGGTTACTTATAATAATAAATACCTGGCTCGTTCTTTTAGAGCAGGTTTAAAATTACCATTTTTGATAATTTCATAAAACATTGTTTTTGTTTCATCAGTATAAACTGAAAATATTTTTTTACATTGTTTTTTATCAAAATCACTCCTTGCAGTGATAATTTTATGTACTACATAATTAAAGTGGTTACTGAATGTTAACTTTTCATTTGTATCAGTTCCAGCAATAAGATTGTATTTTTGTCTTTCTTCTGATACTAATACATTTTGAGGTAATTTTTGCAACAAAGAATATGCTTTTAAATATTCATCAATAATAGACTGGGATGAATTTTCATCAGCTGGATAACATGTTGCAGAAAATGTACTTTTAATATATTCCATCCTTCTTTTCTTTTCAGAAGTTGAAATTTGGTTTGGTAACTTTGCTGCTAGTGTTCCTTCAACAGCTTCATAACTTGCAACGCCGATATCTGAAAAATATCCTTTTTTCAAAACATTTACTAATTCTTTAAATTGAGCATCAGTTTCACCAGGGAAACCTACAATTACTTCTGTAGAAATTACTAAATCTGGTCTAAGCTCTTTTAAAGTCTTAAGTTTTGACTCAAAATCTTTAAACTGTGTCCTATTCATGTCTTGTAAAATTTTATCTGATACATGTTGAATATGTAACATGATTTCAGTTATATTTTTATTATTTGTAATTACAGATATTAGTTCTTCTGTAAGTCCTGCTGGGTGAAACCAGCCTATGATGTAGTTGCAATTTGGGTATTTTTCTACGATTTGTTGCATTAAAGTTGCAAACTTTCTTGCTCCATATAAATCTACTCCATAGTCAGAAGTCTCTTGTGCTCCTGTTATGTATATAGTAGATTCGTTTTCATACAGATTGTCTATTTCAGCTAAAATGCTTTCAACTGTTTTACTTTTGTATTTTCCTACTATCATAGGATATACACAGTATGAGCATTTGTGCAAACAACCTGTTGAAATGATAACTTTGTTTTGTGGTATTAAATTTTGAAGTTTATTTAATGGTTCTTTTTGTAGTTCCTTGAATGTTTTTACTTCAATTCCAGGAATGTTTTTTAAATCCTCAGAATAAAGTTTTACAAGACATCCAGAAACTATTACTCTTGCACTTCTCATAGCATTTAACCGAATATCAGCTATTACTCTCATAGAGTACATTTTGTTGGGCCCGAAGGCGCATGTGAGTACAATTATAATATCTGCAATTGTATAATCACATACGACTTCGTATCCATCTGTTTGTACAAGATTATTGAGAATAATATTGGCATTAGCTATATCCATGTGCATATCATTACAAATAACTAATGCTATTTTCATTAATATCCACCTAATTTAATCCTTTCTTTGCTGTTGTTTGTTCTAATTTTTTCCCTTTCTGCAGCATAGTATTCTGGTAAAAATTCTCTTTTATCAGCTTTTCCGATTGAATCTTCTAAAGCCAAGAATTTAGTGCAATTTTTACCCTTTATGCCTTTTGGAGTGAACTGTAAACTACCATCTTCATTAAACGTTACAATCATATAACCTCCATTTGAGTCCTTGGAATCTCGAACTTTAAAAACATTTGGCTTTTCTTTAATGATACTAAAATGCATCTTCTTAGCTGTTTTTTTAAGCATTTCAATACCATATCTTTTTAACAAAGCGCATCCTCTATAGCCAATTGTTTTTTCAACATCACCGCCATAGAAATCAGCATGAATGTTATATGTTCCATCCATGTTCTCTAATGCCATGTCATAACGTCCTGGAAGTTTTACAACATTTTCCATTACCTCTGTACCAAAATAGTACCGACACTCACCTTTCTTTTCGAGAGCTAATCCCATATTTTCTAAGGCTTTTTTACATGCCTCAAGATCTTTTATTTCTGTACTAATACTTGAAAAATGACTCATTATGCATTTCCTCCTTCACTTTTAGTATAAATCTGGCGTCCTAAACCTTTCTTTTTTGCAGTAGTTGTAATTTCTTTTTTGTTTTCTAATGAATTGGCATTTTTGACTCCTTGTTCTTTTGCCCAATTTTGAAGATTTTTAACTGTTTCTTCCATAATTCCTTCAGCAGCAGGTTTAATGCTTTCCATAGCAGAAATAATATCTGTATTTTTAATTTCTCGTCCATTATCTGAATATGCATTGAACATTGCAGATACAACTGCTTCTTCAATTTCAGCACCTGTAAACTTTTCACACTTTTTAGAAATAGAATCAATGTTAAAATTTTCAGGTTTCCTACTCTTCTTTTTAAGCTGAATATTTATTATTTCTTTTCTTTCTTCTTCGTTTGGTAAATCAACAAAGAATATTTCGTCAAATCTACCTTTTCTAAGAAGTTCTTGTGGCAAAGCCATTATACTATTTGCTGTTGCAATTACATACACTGGTGCTTCTTTTTCCTGCATCCATGTTAATATGCTTGCAAACATTCTAGATGATACTCCGGAATCATTTTTACCGCCTGATCCAGCTCCAGCAAGGCCTTTTTCAATTTCATCAATCCATAATACACATGGAGCCATTGCTTCTGCTGTTTTTAAAGCTTTTCTTGTGTTGGCTTCAGTATCTCCAACATAGCTACCAAAAAGCTTTCCCAAATCACATTTTATTAGTGGTACATTCCAATTTTGTGCCAACGCTTTTGCTGCCAAACTTTTTCCACATCCTGGAATACCTACTAACAGAACTCCTTTTGGATTTGGCAATCCGTATTTTTTTGCTTCATCAGAAAATGCCAACAATCTTTTTTGAGTATAATCTTTGAATGTAAGCATTCCACCTACTTCAACGTTTTTTTCATTATCCCAAAATTCTAATAGCCCATCTTTACAGATAATTTGTGCTTTTACTTCACTAATTATGTGTAAGTCAATGGTTTCTTTTTTTGAAAATGATGTAGCAAAAGCATTTTCTGCCTGAGAAATAGTTAATCCTAAAGCAATTTCAGCTGCTTTATTGACCAACTCATCCAATTGATTAACATCCTTAACTTTGAGTTGTTCTTTATACAAATCAACCATTTCTGAGAGATCTTGTTTAAGCTCTTGTTTATTTGGTAACCGTAACTCAATTGAAACAACTGCATCTTCCCAATCAGATGGAATTTCAAATTTGTTGCTAATAAAAACAATACAAACTCCATTTTCTGTTGCATAACTAAACCCGTCTTTTGCCGCTCTTAGGACTTGTGGATTATTAATGTAATGCTGGAAATCTAAAAAACAAATTATATAGTCTCCATTTTCATTATTAATAGTCCTAATTTCTTCTAAAGCAAACTGTGGATCTGTCAAATCGCTATTTTCTGCTTTGCTAATGAATTCACCTCTTTCATCCATATTTTCATCACCGTTTTCAGTATTTGTACTGAAAATTTCTTCAAGACCATTGGTACATGACCATAAAAAGATCTTTTTGTTACATTCATCACCTGCTTTTAAACATTCAGTTATAGCCCGGCTTTCTTCTGCTGTCTGAATAACTATTGATGAGTATCCTGCCTTAATACATTCTGATACTGATAAAACATTGCCCATATGTTTCCTCCTTTTATTATTAAATTATTCCATGATATAATTATTTTCATGGAAAGTTACAATTTTATGTTTACATTATACCATTATAAAGCAATTATGTCAATTCAAAAAATCACATGATAAATTAAATCATGTGATTTTTTCGATTAATTTAAATCTGTATCAAAAATATTTTCTTCAGAGAAAAATCTTTCGAATTCTTTCTTATTTTTAGCGTTATTGTCTAGACTATTAATTTGGGTTGATAATGGTTGTAATGATACTAAAGCAAAAGTTATATTGGAACTACCTATTGCATCTAATCTTAGAATATTTTCATACTCAATTTCATATTGCATCATAGAGATTAAAAATACAAAGTTTTTTGTGGGTTGTGATATTTTTAAAAATTCAAAAAATGTATGAATGATTACCTTCCTTTGTTCATCATCTACATTTATTTTTTTTGCATTTTGAATTTTTTCATATATATCAAAATATATACTAGAAATTTCTCCACTTATACTCATTTTGTATTTTTCTATTTTATTCCATATAGCATTTATTAAAGCAATATAAATACTTTCACCTGGATAATCAATTCCAAATCCACAAACATCAAATACTTCTGTATTTGGTGTCTTCATTAACATATTACTTTTTTTATATGCTTGTTTTCCAAAAAAGCCTACAAATTTTGTTTTTTCATCTTCCTTAATTATCCGTTTTTTTTCTACTTCTTTTTTGATTTCAGATTTTTTTTCATCTTTATCAAGATGTTTTTTCAAGGCTTTGTTTTCAGAAGGAAAGTGTATTTCTCGTCTTCTTGCCATTGTTATTCTCCTTTCTTTTATTGATTTCAATAAAAAATGTTACCTCGTTATGTTACATATCTTAGCATATTTTACATAATTTGTCAATCAGTCTATTTTACCCTGTTTTCTTTGGTTTACAATTATTTTTATAGTAAAATGAAACTTTTGATAAAATTAATAATAATTGATAGAATAATACCTGTAGGAGGTAAAAAAATGAAAAGAAACATTATTATAGTATTAATTGCAATATGTACTTTATTTATATTAATAAGTTGTTATATATATATATAATAAACAAAAATAAAATACCAGTACTATGTTATCACAATTTAGCGACCGCAGAAGAAAAAACAAATTTTGAAAGTGAAAAGGATTGGATAATTGATGTTAAAAATTTTGAAGAACAATTAAAATATTTTAAAAAACATAATTATAAAACATTGACTATGGAAGAGTTTTATGAGTGGAAACAAGGTATGCTTAATTTACCTCAAAAAAGTGTTTTAATTACTTTTGATGATGGATTTTTATCTAATTATCATTATGCCTTTCCCCTATTAAAAAAATACAATATGAATGCTACTGTATTTTTAATTGGTGAATATGTTCAAAACGCCACTCAAACAGACTGGGATGGAAATATAAAAACATATATGCCTTTAGAGTTAGTAGAAAATTCTAAAGAGGAGTATCCTAATATTGATTTTTGCTCTCATACATATGGATTACATTACCATAATTCAATAAATGAGGTTTCAAAAGAACAAATGGAAAAAGATTTTTCTGTATTTAATAATAATATTGCTAATACAAAATTTCTTGCTTATCCATTTGGACAATATAATGAGGATTTAATAAATAGTTGGAAATCTAGTGATGGATTACTTGCTTTTGCTTATGGGCCTACTAGAAAAGATTATAGAAAGTCTTCAAGAAAAGATGATAACTATAAAATTCCAAGGTTAAATGTTTCCCATGGTATGAAAACTTGGAAATTGGGTTTAAGATTGTTATTTGGAAATTAAAAGGTTAGAAGAATAAAATAAATATGAATTTGCCTACCCTCTTTAAAACTTATTGAGGGTGGGCTTTCCTTGGCCTAATCGACCGTTTCTTTTTGGAACTTGATTATGTTTTTTCGTATTCACTTATAAACGGAATTTTATATGATATTCATAATTACTGATTTTTTCCACAACAATTCTTATATTTTTTTCTTGAACCACATGTTCGAGTTTTCCTAATATTTATAGCATTATAAATATTATCCGTATTACTTGTATTTACTAGTGTTTCAGTTTTTGAAACATCAATATTATTTGTATTTATTGTACTTATTTTAGCCATCAATATTTTTTATTTGGCGACAAATTGGCGACATTGTCTACATCGTTATTTGTCTATTTATGTTTTAAATTTTACAATATTATTCATCTTTTGTCTAGAATATTTCTAAATTTTCTGCAAAAACTAATCATTATCTAACTCTTGTTTATTTTGCTGTTGTAATTCAAAAATTGTTTTTTGATTTTCTATTTCTGCTCTAAGCTCATCTTCAGTTGGTAAATATAATTTATATTTTGAAGCAAAAAGTTGCTCATTTCCTTTTAAAACAGAGTATCGTGCTATATCTTCATCAGTTTCTGAACATAATACAATTCCTATTGTTGGATTATCATCTGGTGCTTTTTTTAATTCATCATACATTCTAACATACATATCCATTTGTCCAACATCTTGATGAGTTATTTTTTTAGTTTTTAAATCAATTAACACAAAACATTTTAATATATAATTGTAAAATACCAAATCTATATAATAATCTTCTTTTTCTGTATGAATATGTTGTTGTCTTGCAACAAAAGCATATCCTTTTCCGTAATTCCATTAAAAATTTTTGTAAATTATTTATTATGCTAGATTCAAGTTCTGTTTCAGTAAAACTATCATCTAATGAATATCCTAGAAATTCAGCTATAACTGGATTTTTTATAAACTCTAATTTATTCATTAAATAATGATTTTCATTTACCTTTTTCATCTCTTCTATTATAGGTTCTTTCACTTGTGATTTTAATAATCTATAATAATATTGCGATGAAATATTTCTTTGTAATGTTCTTACACTCCATGTTTGTCCTAATGCTTCATTTTCATACCATTCTCTTGCTTCTTTATCAAATACTTGTAATAATGTTCTATAATGACTCCAAGAAAGCAATCTATTAGATTTTGAACACGCTGTGTTCAAAATGTTTGGAAAAGTTTTGTAAAAATTCAAAAAATAATATAAATTTCTTGAATCAAAGCCCTTTCCGTATTCTTCCTTCAATTCTTTTGATAATTTCTTTATTATTTCTGTACCATAATTAGCTCTATTTTCGCCTTTTAATTCTTCTTCAGCAATTCTATATCCAATTAACCAATTTCTTTCGACTAAAGCAATATTTATGGATTGATATGCATAATCTCTAGCCGAATTTATTATTGAGCATATATCGTTCAATACATTATCTGTTTTTGAATATTTTATAATTGATGTATTTTTATCTATTTTTTCTAAATTCACTATTTTTATACCTCCGTTTCTAAAAATTATATTTATCTGTCTTATTGTTTTACTTTCAGTCGTATATTATAGTATTATTACGAGTAATAGTAAAACTATTTATTTTTTTCTTCTACTATATGATTACTACAGTTATTTACAATTGATAAAATTTTACTGGGATGAATATTATATTCTTCTAACTCACTAACTTTTACCCATTTAAAATTAATCCAATCTGATTCTTTACTTTTAAAAGATTTTTCTTTGATATCGCCATTATATTTGCATTTGTATGTTATAGTTATTTCTTGAATAAAATTATCTTTTTCAGAAATTAATTCTTCACTTACTCCTGCAAATTTAAATTCTAAATTTTCATATCCTAATTCTTCATAAATTTCCCTTTTAATTGCATCTATACTTTTTTCTTGCTCCTTAACCTTTCCTCCAGGCAACATATAGAAATCCATGTCATCTCCATAAAATAAAAGAATTTTTGTTTCATCTTCATTATACATAATTGCTGACACTCTATATGCAAAATTGAAATTTTCATTTTTATATTTTATATCATCAAATAAGTCATATATATAAAATACTTCTTTATAAGCAACACCTAATTTATAAAAATCCTCTTCATAATTTGATAATTTACCGCCCCATTTTTCATATACAACTCGCGCTTTCTGATTATCTTTTAATACTCCAATTACATATTTAGTTGCACCATTCTTTCTTGCCCATTCCTCAAACATTTTCTTAAAGCTACTACCTATTCCTTTTTCTTGAAAATCAGGATCTATATATAAACCAATTAAATCTGCATATTCTAAATTAAAATGTTCATAATTTGAATTAATAGAACCACACATTATTCCAATAATTTCGCCCTTATATTCTGCTACAAGTGCAATATTTTTATTATCGTTACATATTTTTTGATTAAAATTCTTTTCCTTCTCTTCAACATTTTTTTCTTTTTCTAAAAAAACCTCTTCAGGAAAAATACTTTTATATGTATCTCTCCATACCTTATTTACAAATTTAAACCATTTAGTTGCATCTGTTTGATTCACTTTTCTTATTTTTATATCACTATTCATATTTTCACACCCTATTTATTTTTTACATTTTGCTTACTATAATACTCTACTCCTGAATATGTTCCATCAAGATTTTCAGTATAATGTTCAACTGTATAATGATGTTTTACAGCTGTTTCTGGTTCTTCTGGTATTTTATTATCATCAACATAAGCCTTGTTTTTTATTACACTCGTGTTATCTTCAACAACAACTTCCAATGTTAATTCAACTGATTTTCCAGCTTTTACTTCTACATTTTTCCAAGTCATTGTATTGGTTTCAAAGTCGTATCCATCTGTTGTTGCTACTTTTATTTTTGTACCTTCTGGTATAGCATCTGTTACAGTTACTTTTCCATCACCATTTCCGTTATTTGTTAGAATTATTGTATATGTTAATGTATCTCCAACATTTGCTACTTTATCACTTACTTTTTTCTCTCCTGTAATATTTGCAACTTTTGTTTCAACTTCTTCTGTTGGTGTGTTTCCAACTGTTGCAGTATTGCTTACTGATTTTACAACTTCTCCTGCTGTTGTTTTTTCGTTTACAACAACGTCAAAGCTTACAGAAACCTCTCCTTTTGCAGGTACAACTACGTTATTCCATGTAATTGTTTCTTTTTCTTTATCAAAGTTTCCGTTTCCTTTTATACTTCCATCTACAAAAGTTGTTCCGGCCGGAATACTATCTTTTATTACTGTTGTTCCATCAATTTCTGTTGTGTTTTTTGCAGTAATTGTATATCTGATTGTTTCTCCAACTTTTGCATCTCTATTTTCTAGAACTTCTTCTTTGTCTACTATTGTAACAACTTGTGCTGTTTTGTTTGCTGTTATTACTGGAGTTTTTGTTTCTGGTGTTTCTTCTCCGTTTACTTTTGCAATGTTGTTAATTAAATCTATAGAGTCTGCTGTAACTTTTACTTTAAATGATACAGCTACAGTTTCTCCTGCTTTTATATCGTTTTTCCATACGATTTTTCCGTCATTGTTTAGTGCTCCACCTTCTGAAATAGAAGCAAGTTCTGTTCCTTCTGGTATTGAATCTATTGTACGGATTCCGTTTGCGTCTTCGTTACCTTTATTTGTTATTTTTATAACATAATTGATTGTTTCACCTTTTTGTACTGCTGTATTTACTGGTAGCCCTTCTAAAGAGTCGCCGTCTAAATAAGCATATTTTTGTAAGTCTAGGTCT